>Ga0099824_1000210_pt1 | contig 57398 bp, 28 predicted proteins | sample SiratrowhiteBW_FD_76837 | JGI IMG/M metagenome (GOLD analysis project Ga0099824, IMG submission 76837) | Root nodule microbial communities of legume samples collected from California, USA - Siratro white BW | ecosystem: Host-associated > Plants > Roots > Nodule | place: USA: California... | reverse complement strand
TTTTTTTTTTTATTTAAAACTTTTAAAAAAAATTTTTATAAAAAAAAAATAATAAAAAAAATTAAATTAAAAAAAATTTAAAATTTAAAAAAAAAAAAAAAAAAAAAACAATCAGTTAACCAGATTAAACGAGACTCAGAATGCGCATGTCTTTGTTACTTAAAACCGTTTTGTTTAGCACAGAAAGACATGACATGAATGATTTGACTGTTTTATATATTTAAAAAATACCAAACCTTGAATTGTTGGAAAAGTTGCCCCTGGTCAATTATCTCAATATGGTTGCTATCTACCATTCCGGTACTGTTGTTGTTGTTGATGTTTCTCCCTTTAGTGCCTCCATTAACTTTATATGAAGGGATTTTAGTTGGATTGTTCTTCTCATATACCCCCAAAAAGAAACCACGGAAGGACTTCAACTCTCTTGCCATGACAGCCTCAACCCCTAAATAGTCCTTCAGGAAATTTTCAACCATGATTCTAGGCAACTCACTAGTTGCCACTTTTCTCTCATAACACGTTAGAGCTTCAAAGCCTTCCCTTCTAATATCTTCTAGGAAGAACTTTGGCAGAACAACTGACCCTATTCTGAATGTGTCCTTTCTGATGCCAAAAAAGCACAAAAAAACCATGATCTTTAAGCCAAGCTGGTCTTCACCCACCAGCCATACCAAGGGGTATGAAAGAAAAAGGATAACAGATCTTAGTATCCCACCAGCTTCAAAAGCAACTAACATGAAGTAAGGGAACAAGGAAGTTGATCGTAACAGAGTGCCCTCAAAATCAAAAACTCGTGTTTCATTTTTTGCCAGTTCTGCTTTCTGCTGCACAAAAGAAATGGTTCTCATTTTGCTGCAGTTGGGGTTCATTCTGTAACATAGGAAGGGAAAACTCCACAGTGGCACTGCAATCTTTATACTGTTGGACCTAGTGAAAAACCTTTTTTTTTTATATATAAAATGTTTTTTTTTTTCTATAAGATATCTTGTAATAACCCGTAACAGATTAATATTTTTTAAATATATTTAATTAATTTACACAGTTTTATAAAAAAAGTTAATAAATACTAAAAGTTAATAAATATATTTAATTAATTTATACAGCTTTATAGAAGTTAATAAATAATAAAAGTTATTATGTTTCTATGGAATATTTTGATATTTTAAATATAAAGAGAATAATTAGTAACTTTGAACAGAAAAGATGAATTCAGAATTAATAAAGATAATTTTAAAACAATAATAAAAAAAATTCAAAAAGCTATATCATAATTAAGTTAATTATTTATCGTAAAAATATAAATTAGTTAATATAATATTATGAAGTCATTTTCAAAAGTAGGTATAACATTACATCAATATTTAATACACTACTAAATGATACACTACTAAATATGTAAAAATTACTTAAGCTGATGTAATATTATAATTACTTTTATATTATTCTTATATTTAGAGATGAATTTTTAATTTTATTAAGAAAACACAAGTTTCTTATATGTATTATTTCTAACTTGTTTTCACAAGTGTTTATTAGGTTAAGTGATTTAATGATTACATTGGAATATGTAATCCGATCCATTCAACTCAAACATATCTTCTTCTTGCGTCTCCGTAGTATCAGCATGCACCTTCATACCTTTTTAAATTCCCAAACTAACTTTGAGAAAAAGAAAAAATTGCCGTTGACGAAAATAAAAGAAGTTTGGAGCGGAGGTTGAAGTTTTGGATGTTTGGCTGTGTTGATTGAAGGCAGTTCTTGGATGTGCTGCGGTGCTTGTGGTGGCGTATTGTGACGTTATAGGTGATTGGTGGTGGTTTTACGTGTATTGTCGTTGTAGAGATAAGTGGTTTTATTTTTTATTTTAGCTTTCAGATTCTACAATTCGATGATCTCCAGGATTATAGAATTTAGAATTGAAATTGGTTTAGGTGGATACTTCTAGATGTACAATCCCGATGGTGTGTGCTACGAAATGAATTTCAGATTATAGAATCTAAAAATTAATATTATTTTTGAATTCTATAATTCAGAATTCAATACGTAATGTACACACTTTTCGAATTGTACAATCCGAAAATATGTTTTTATCTTTGAGATTGAACTAGACACCTCCAATTCGAAAGGTTAAAATCAACTTAAATGTTTTTTGATTACAAAATCTGAAAGTCAAAAATTGACTTTTGGATTGTACAATATGGAAAATGAAGAATTTTAAATTTGAAAACAAGTTGCAAAGTGTGTGTTTTATGTATGAATTTTTCGTTAAAAGTAGATACATAAGGACAACTTTGGAGTAGAATGTCAGAGGAAGTAGATAAGATTTCAGATATGAAAGAAGTTCATCAAAATATCATTGTGGGTAGTGCACGTGAATGTGTGTTAGATTTTACAACAAATGAGGTAAATTAATTTAGACTTTTTTTGTTGATAAATTTTGAGAGTTAAGGACTTAAAATTGTGTTGACTTATTTGTTTAGGTGTTTCCTACAAGAGACGATTTAATACAATTGGTTCATAGGGTTACTTTTGGACTTGTGTTTGTGGTTGTGTACTGAGATATGACAAAGCAACAGGACAACAAGGAAGAAAGACATTTGTTGTTGGGGGTGTGAAAGGAGTGAGAAATATAGGAAATACAAACATGATTTGGAGGTGAGTATTACAGGGACAAGAAAGTGAGATTGTCCCTTTAGATTACGGGGTAAACCTGTTGCAAATGGAGAAGAGTAGGTGTTCAAGGTCATATGTGGGTTATATAATCATGATTTGACTAAGACATTTGGTCACCCTTATGTTGACATATTAAGACCTGATGAACATGCTTTAGTTGTTGACATGACAAAGAGTCAACTGAAGCCTTCAAACATATTGTTCACTTTGAAAGAGAACAATGAAAACAATGTCAAAATAATCAAGCAATTTTATAATGTTAGATATACATACAAAAGATCACTTAAAGGATCAAGAATTGAGTTGCAAAAGTTAATGATGTTGTTAGAGCGTGACCACTATATTCACTGGAGTATGTGTCATCAGTATTCAGAGGTTATGAGTGATATCTTTTGGACACACTCGAATTTAGTGAAGTTGTTGAATGCATCTAGCATTGTGTTCTTGATGGATATGGGCTTTGAAGAGACTTAGAAGGTTGTTTTTAAGGGGAGGTGTGTACCCTGAAGTAATTATTAGTGATAGGAACCTTGCTTTGATGCATGCAATTAGTGTTGTTTTCATGAAGCTTCTAATCAAGTATGTCGGTTTCACATTAGCAAAAATGTCAAAGCAAAGTGTAAAATGTTGGCTGATTCAGGAAGGCTTGGGTTATAATGGATGCATGGGAAATTGTGATGGATTGTGGTGATTGTGATGCATTTGAGGAAATTTTTAAAGGGTTTGAAAGTGTTTGTTCACATTGGCCATTATTTGTTGATTATGTGAAAAAGACACGGCTCATTCCCCACAAGGAGAAATTTGTAAGAATTGGACAGATAGAGGGATGCATTTGGGTAATATGACCTCAAATAGGTATGTTTCTATATCTTTTGTTTGTTTATATGTGTGGCAACAAAAGTATACAAAACTTTAATATTCTATTTTGGTTATGTAGGGTTGAACAGGCTCATTGAAATCTTAAACGTGTATTGCAAAATAACATGAGAGATTTGTGTATATGTTGGGATACAATCAACATTGTGCTTGTATTTCAACATAATATAATTAAGGCATCATTTGAGACGAGTCTAGACTTTGTTGATCACACATTTAGAGTGACATTATACAAACATTTGGTGGGCGTGGTGAGCAAGTATGTTTTGATGCATATAGCTGAGGAAGTTGAATGAGTTAAGCATGTGAGGTTTGATAGTGAGGGTTGCGGTTGTGTCCTCATAGCTACTCATGGATTGTCATGTGCTTGTGCATTAGTTAGATATCAATTGGGTATCATACTAATTATGAAGTGCATGTCATGTGGATTGGATTAAGCTTCTTAGATATATCATCAGGTGAGTCATCTTCTGAGTTGTCCATTCAACAGGAATTCAATATCATTTTAAATCAATTTAAAAAGGTTGACATTAGAGGAAAAGCGACAATTAAGAGAAAACTTTGTGAAATTGCTTACCCTGATATGACATAAATGTGTCAGCCCACGGAGAAAGTCAAAATTAAAGGGTTACAAAAAGTCGACAAAATAGATTTGAGAGGTCAACAAAGTGTAACACATCTTATTTTGAGCATGTTTATAAAATTCATTTTAGGAATGATAGTCGCTCTTCACTAAAGGCATCAAGGAGGATAGAAAATTGTAGTTTCCATTAATGACCAAAGTTGTTCAAATGCTTGATTAATTTCATCCAAGTTGTCACCCACATATATATGATGTAATTGATGTTAAGGTGGATGAACATTGTGGATGTCGATCTATTACTACACTTTTGGGTATGGGTGAAGAATCACGAGCATTGGTTCGAATGGATTTGTTTAAAGAACTTTCCGCATGGCATGATGAATATGCTACCATTGTAAGTGGCCATGAACGAGTTGAGCAACTGAAGAGGTAATTATTAGTTGACGGGATGACAATTGTAAGTATTTTTTTATTAAATAATTTTATTGACTAGATTGTCCTTATACATAACAATTACATTTTATTTTTGAAGACTAGTGTAGACAAATGGATGACGATTCCAGACATAGGTTATGTGATTGTTAGTAGATATAATATCATATTAGTTTCCTTATCATTAAAGCAAAACATAACCATATTTCCATTGAGAAGTAAACCTCCAAATGATGTCAATTTACATCAGGTAATATGTGTACGCCATGTGTATGGGTCACATTTTGTGCAAGTATATTGAATAAATAATTTTCAAATGAACCTTTTAAAGTGCATGTTTCGGTCAATTAATATATGAAATACTTGCAGGTTAAATTGCGTGATGGTTGTCCGTTACCTACAATTGATATTTTTTTGTCAATGTATTGTCCAGAGGCAAAATTATGGTCATCATATTGCGTAGGTCAAATGCAAAGCTTTACACAAATGTTAGGAGTAAACGCATCATATGTTAATATTGTGGATGATTGATTATTATATAACTCTAGTTTTAAGTTAATGAACATTCTTATTGTTTTAAGTTAACCAACATTCTTCTTATTTTAAGTTAATCAACATCATTAAATAATTCATAACCATATATAATGTAAATACTAGTGCTATCATTAAATAATAATATGTCAATACAATGTTGTTTGATGTAATCAAACACATAAGTCCTATGAAGTATGTCATGGTCTCCTATCATGGATCGATCTCAAACATAATGTATACATGACCTCATCACCAGATTCTCCCTAGGCTAACTGTAATGCAGCTTGAGTGCCCTTGTAAGTTGTAGTACCTTTAGATAAGTCACTACAATGAATAATTTTTTGTAGGACGTTTGCTATCCGTCTAAATATACCATGCATGATAAAAATAATAAATATTAATACAACTTAATAAAAAAATACAAGAAATATAAAATATGGAATAAGTTATATGATAAGCATGATCTTGCTGTGGCGGAGGAAGTGGGTCTCTGTACACTAGGCTACGAGCATGATGATGCAATGGTACATGTGGTGAGTCTTTCTCAGCACTAGACTAATATATGGATGTGACACACGTCTAAATCAATCCATGTAGCAAATGGCTCAGAGGCATGGGTCCAACTTGTGACCAAATGATCAATAAAATATAAGCATATATCGTCAATGATGTCCAAAACACCACCATCGTACTGCATAGTTGTGGTTGGAATCCTCTGCTTGTAGCCAAAACTAGCACAATACATGATTTGACAGATGTCTCTATGTAGTAATTCCTAAGCGGATGTATCCCAAAAAAGTGATATGGACTCAAACGGGTGAACGGATTGATGATCAACATATAGAGCCCAAATAACCTCAGTATAGGTCAATTAATCTAAATGAGCCCTAACATCAATGGTGTTGGAAATATGTTGTGCAACAAATATCGAGCTGCCCATGGCTGAACCTAATGATACTTGGGATTGACATCCTTTCTTCCTATAGACAAGAAGTGCTCATTGATCCATGCCTGTCATTTCTTAAAGAAATTAATTTATAGATTTTTCACATTTCAACATGTGTAACTTTTTACACTTTTTAAAAATCAATTACCTGCATGAGAGTGGTGTAACCGACCAATTGTCGGGTGTGAGCAAGGCATGTATCCCCTAACTAGTAATACATGTGTGCTAGAGTAACAACTCCCCAAGAATATTCTTCCACATGTGTAGGTCCCTAAAGAGTGCAATGTATGATACAAATATGGAAGTAGCACTCATATATGCAAAAAATAATGTAACCCGTTAGATGCAACAAGAAAGCTCTAGCAGCATACTCCCACAGCTGTTGAATGCAAGACTTCATAAATATCTCTCAACCAACTTAGTCTCACATGTGGATCCTAACACTGTCTCAGCTCAGCATTTGCAACACCTTGGTCCACATCTAGCAACTCAACCAACAAGCTCGATTCTCCATCATAATCCAACGTCATGTATGTGGAAACTAGCCTACAATAGGAATATGGAGAATAGGAAATATATCATCCGATGTGATTGTCATCTCACTCACTGGTAGATGGAAGGTGTTAGTTTCCTTGTGCGATCTCTCAGTAAATGCTGTTAATAAGCCCTTGTACGCAACATCACATCCAGTGGTGCATAATGGCAATAGTCCAAAATTTTGGACAAAACTGTGAACTTGTGAACATGGAATCCCAAATTTACCAAGTTTCCTACCACATGAGACCAATTTAAGCCCAAATAATCCCAAACAACATTCTTCATAAACATTGCTACCTACTTAAACTTAAATCAACAACACAGTGAATTGTAAAATCTTACCTCACCCATCCACAATTTAAATGCAACATGGTTATCATAACTCACCAAGGGCAATCAGAAGGTCCTCTTGAGAATCCTTCAACACCAACAATAAGAGAACTACCAACAACAACAGTTTAACCACGACAATCTCCTCTCCATTTTGAAGCCATAGGCCTCTCCCAACCTTCAGGTTGAGATTCACCTTCTTTAGTTCTAGCCATTAATCTGTCAAGAATCATGCACGTTAATTAAATTCAAATCATTCAAGTCATCCAAGTTTCAAAAAATAACAAACCAGCATCCTTTCAGATTGTACAATTTGAAAGCTAAAAATTTTGCCAAATCACTTTCAGATTGTATAATCTGGAAGCCATTGTGTTTTGGAAAAATGCTTCTGGATTGTGCAATCTGAAAGCAAAAATGTTTGCCAAATCACTTTTGATTGTACAATCCAAAAGCCATTGTGTTTTGAAAACATGCTTTCGAATTGCACAATTTGAATGTCAACAATATGTTTACTTACCTTCCAGATTGTGCAATCCGGAAGCCTTTTTCACAAACACAATGACTTTTAGATTATACAATCTAAAATGAATTGGCAAACATTTTTGCTTCTAGATTGTACAATCCAGAAGCCTATAAAATTGCGAAAAAAAATTTCCCTCTCCTCATACCGTTGTCATTTGCCACTCAAATACACCAACAAAACCACTTTATTCATTCCACTTCCATTCCTAAAATCAACATTGTTGATACTTAATATGAAATTTAATAGTTCTTTGTTATTGCTATCAAAAGTACTACTATCATATAGATAAATATTTTGTAAATAAATTAAATGTTATTACTAAAATCTTTTGGTAACTTCTAATTATTCACCAATGTCCAGGCAAACAGAATAGAAAATTTGAATTAGGTCTACCACTAATACTGAAGGTATGAATGGCTCAAGTCATATGCCATCAATAACATTATACAAAGGTCCTATCAATTTGTAACATTTGAAGCTTAATCAAAATCATTGCTAGAGATTATACACATCCAGTTTAATTTGAACAATACCAAGAACTCAAGAGAAAAACTACTAAGAATCTTTCAAATGATTAGGTTCATTACAATAGGGTAGTTGACAAGGCAATTTGCAACTACTATGACAAGTCATATAAGGCTAAAAATTATTGAACCACCAACTTGATTAAACATTCAAGTTTTTGTTTTATGAACCCGAATAAGGAGGTTGATAAGAAAAAAATGACATTAGATATATATTGGAAAAGGTTATAAAGGCGACCTTAATATCATGAATTTGAAACTTGTTGAAGTCAACCAAGAGAAAACTCTTGTCACACTTACCAAGATCATAATCATTGATGAAATTTTGTGTATATTTGTTTAAAATTATGGGATTAGGAAATTTATGAAAGAAGCTCAACTCTATTTAAAATTTTCCTCTCGTTTAGATATTGTATGCTTGTAATTAACTAGAAAAAGATAAAGTTGAATTTTTTTACCTAGCAATAGACATATGGGTGCACTTACAAATGATGCATTAACATCAATTCAAAATGTAAATTATATGTGTGTGACAAATCATTATATTGATGATGCACTTACGTTACACAAGAAAATATTTAGGTTTTATTTGATTGTAGACCACAAAGGTGAAACCATATAAATAAAACTACATAAATGCTTAAAATATGGCTATTGAAAGATTGGTTATGTAACTGTTGATAATACAATTTCTAACAACGTAGCCATTTCATATTTGAATAGATGTCTAAGTATTTGGAATGGTCAAACTTTATTAAATGGAGAGTTCATCCATATGCATTGTTATGCTCATATTTTGACTTTGATTGTGACTAATGGCTTATAGGAGATTAACTTCTCAATTAGCAAAATAAGGGTTGCTTGCAAGTTTATAAGGTATTCTCCAAGTGCTTTAGTTACTTTTAAGAAGTTTGCACAAAAAGTTAGATAAATTATAAGGTTATGTTTTGTCTTAATGTGTCAACTAGGTGGAATTCAACTTATTTGATGTTAGAGGTCACTAAAAAGTATGACCAAGCTTTTCGTCGATTTGAATATGTTGAGGTTGCATAAGTATTTAATCCTCTTACTAGTGAATGAGGATGTCTTTAGATAATTGGAAATGTATCTCAATTTCTTTTTTAGGTTTTTTTTTTTTATGAAACAACACTTTCTTTTTTTGTTGTTTCGTTGCATGTTACTACTAACAATTCTTTTAATATATTGCTTAGTATTTAGAAATCATTGAATAAATGGAGACACATTGAGGATACAATGATACAAAAGATGATATCTAATATGCAATTGAAATTTAATAAGTATTTGGAAAGTGGTGAGATTTACTACATGTTGTTTGTGGCTTCATTTGTTGATTTCATCAACAAAAATGTTTATCAAATATATAATGAAACATACTATTTGTAGTAATGTTGGGACTTTAACATTTATCTCTAATTTAGGAAATAATGAAAATAATGGTGATGAAAATGAGCATTAAGATGGTGAGCTTAGAATACAAAAGAAAAAAAATGAGGTGACAAGCAAAGGAGTGGGTTAGATAGATAGATATTTGGAGGATGATGTTGGAGATGGTAGTCTTGGATTTGATCTTTTTGCATGGAGCAGGATTAGAGCAACCACATATCATGTGTTTTTCTTTCATGGCTAGATATATATTGTTCATTCTTGTGTCTATTGTGTAATTTGAGTCTACCTTTAGTAGGGGTGATTTTGTATCTGATTCCTTTCGTAGTTCATTAAGTCCCACGATAGTTGAAGCTTTGATTTTCACCCAAAATTGGCTCAGTGGTTGTGAAGAAATGTCAAATACACAAGAAGGGAAGGTTGAAACTTTTATTTAAATTTTTTGAATTTCTTTTGCAAAGTTTCCTCTTATTGACTTGAATAGATGAAGTTTAATCTAGACATACGCACTATTAAACTATATTTCTTAATAGATGTGTTTGACGAAATTTTTCAAAGGCAACTTCAATAAAAATGATGGATTATCTACAAAACTTTTCAAAACATGTTTTCACAAAAGTATCCTCCTTAGGTTGGTAGTAGATAAATAACATGCAATATATAAAGATAAGAGATATTAGAGAGAATTACACAACTTGTTTTATAGTGATTCATTTGGAAAACCCAAACTATGCTTAGTTTTTTTATCAACATGATCAATGTTTCACTAACGTAAACTAATGCTGCAAGTTACAAAGTAAGTATTATCTGAACCTAGCCACTTATGGCTAAACACCAATTATTATTTGAACCCAACCACTCATAACTAAATACAAAGTATTGTTTAAAACACAACACTTCTGATTAAGATTGAGTATTCTTTTGACCTAACAACTCGTGGCGAAACAATAAGTATTATTTGGAAACAACCAATTTTGGGAACAGAACAAGTATTCTTTAGGCACAATCACTTTTAGCTAACACCACAAGTAATCTTTGACGTAACCACTTCTAGGTAAGTTCATATATTGTTTGGACCTAACCACTTTTGGGTAAAACACTTTGTTAAACAAAGGTTTGTAATCTAAATGATCACGAGTTTTGCTCATTACAAGAGAGTTAACGTCCTTAAGATGAATGCAAGTTTGGCTATATTCTTCTAGATAGCTATGAACACAAACAATATTATTTTTTACAGATTGAAATCTTAAAAGATTGCTAAAGATAACTAGAGCCTGTTTGTAGATATTATCATCATTAACCATTCTTCTTTGAAAAGAATTTCTTTATATAGAGTTAATAAGAAAAAAAAATGTTGCAAATCTTTAGAGCTACTAGGTTATACACCTTTCATCTTCTTTGTTTATCGTTTGCCTTCGTCCAAGAACGTAGACACATTAAATGCTCTCCATGCATCATTCAATGTGTATGCCTTATTTACACAACTCCTCTAGTATATGACATGATTAATCAAGCTTAGGATAGGCACATTTTTCCTCTTTAGCGTGAGGAATAAGGCCTGACACACAGCTTGTTAGTTTCTACAAGACTATCATTCTATATTTTTAGAAAAGTTGTTTGAGTGGAGAAACCTTAAGCATGTTCTTTAAGAGATATTAATGTTGACACTTCAAAGCAAGATCCTTTTGGGGAAACAAAGAGACAGTCCTTTTCTCCACAAATAGAATAAGCATTCATAAGCCTTTGATGTGTACCATAAACGCTTAAGGTTTATCGTCTGTTAGAAGAATTATACTTATCATCTATACAAGTAAAAGCTCATCAGACGAAATATACATGCGAAAGTTTTGCACTTATTCAAGCATAACGTTTATATTTTATATTGTGTTGTGTAACCTCATAATAAAAATTAAATTAACGAATTTATTAAAATTTAGTCTAACAAAGGTGATGATCAATGTGTTACTGATGTGTTCACTGAATTACATGATATAACAAAAATGAAAATGGTATGGAAACTACAATATTATCTTTTATTTTTTTTATTTTTTTACAATATACGTAAAGAATAATATTTTGCTTTTAAATTGTTAGATGCTTTGGAATTAAATCACTTTTTGAACTATTCTTTTAAGAATTAAAAATATTAAAATTTAACATCACTCATCTTCTTTAAATTATAATTTATTTTATCTTTAAATTTTACAATTTTTTATTCATAAACTTTATCTTATTAATGATTAATTATTTTTGTGGTTGTTTTCCAATATTTTGAAGCTTTAGGAAAATATTATATATCAAATATGTTGTGATTTTCATTAATTTACCCTTTATACTATATTTTAGTATGATATTGATATATTCTTTTTGTGATTATAATTTATTGATTTGTGTAAATTATATTATATTATTTTCATAAATTAATTTAGATAAACTTATTATAACTTGATTTTACTAGTTTTGAATTAATTTTTATAAACATTGAATTTATAAGCATTGTTTTATTATTTGAATTAGGTTGATACTTGGTATACTTTATAAAAGTAATACATGATACCCGTTATAAATTTATCACATATCACAAATATTTATAATATCGTTTTCATTTAAGTTTCTGAAATAACATATAACGACTATTACTGTTGTAACTATTAATTGTCATTATTGATAATCAATAACGATAAATTATCATTCATTTATTCGCTACATTATTTTCAAATTATCATAAGTACAACACGTGTCTCATTTAATTTCCTCAAAATTTTGTAGTTGCTGATATTGTGTCGTAATCTTTTACACCATCATTATCACAATCAGATGAGTTTAAATTATAATTGCTAAGAGTAAATACTTTGTTGTTTTAAAATATTTAATACCACTGCAAATTATCATTCTTTTGTTAAGCAAGAATAACTAAATAAATTCTAATTTAAACAATTTAATTCCAATAATAAAAATATGAATAAATATAAATAGAGAACAAATTAAAATATGAAAACCAAAAACTAGTGACACATTGAATTCAGAAGAAGAATAAATGAAAGGTATGCCAGTTTCCCTCTTTGGTTTTGTCAGGGGGATTTGGCAGAATAGTGATCGAGTTCCATAGCTCATGGACTTGAGAGTAAGATATGGAAGTTAATATAAAATATTAGAAATAAAATAACAGTAGAAATATCAACGTCAGTCCATCAATAATAATGTCCCAACCGTTAGTCTCTTCATTGTGACGTTCAGCTACCTTTTGTTTTAAGTCTCTTTATGAACACTACCTTTAGCAAACTTATTTTTTCGAATGAGCACGTGATACCTAACTTTAAAAGTCATTCTCTTCCAACTCTGTATCAGTGGCTACATTAATTCTCCTTAAGAGCTGTCTAATGTTTATCCATACATATAATCCGTCTAATCATATAAAAATATAATATGAAATAAAATATAACCGCATAAACTTTTAATATTTTGTGATAATAATAAATATTTAAAAATTGAACAAAGCCTTCTTATTGTATATAACTTACTTCGTTACTACTTAAATGGCACTAGATCACAACGATTTTTTTAAAGTATTTAACATGGGTTTAATTTTTTTTTAACGTTGAAAGAGATTCGGGGTGAAAAATTTAGATTTCACATAAGTTAGGTTATTAACCGATGTTGAATGTTAAAATATTTAATGTCGATTAGAATATAAGTACTTGACATTTTGTTGAAACACCCTTCTATGTCCTATAAAATGAATACTTTCAATCAATTGTTGGTATAACTAATCTATAAGGAGAATTGAGTAGACCCTTTAAACTATTTTTACATAGAATAAATTAAGATCATTTAGCAAACAACCAACCAAAATTTGTGGACTAAATTCAGTATTTCTTTTAAAACAAAATTTAAGAGATTCCATTAATTAAAAAAATAAATTATAAAAGAATATATCTATTACTTCTGATTATAATGAGTACATAAATCATTTTTAGTTATCCGATCACATAAATCACTTTTATTTATAATAAGTACACATATTAGTCTGAGTTATAGAGTCTTAATCTCTTCCTGAGACTAAGACTACATAGAAAAATAGAAGAACCAATTCCCAAAGAGAGATCATTGTAAGCTCATTAGGAAAACTTCAATATATGAAAGGATTACAAAGACTTTCACACATGCACTAAAAAACAAACTAGACCTGTATTTATTTGTATATCATTTTATGAATTTTTGCATTGTGTATTGATGTGTTCTTCATCTTCATCTTCATCTTGAGTCTTTTATATAGATTTTGACGGTGACTATTGCATCAATAAGAAGGTTAAGGTTTGATGACATAACATTATTTAAATCTTTCAAAAGATTTGTGAATACAACTTTGATTACACATTTTGATTTTAAGCAAGACAAATATTATATGTTAAACTATATTAGACTTCATTTGAGATGATTTGTTTATTGAACATTGAAGACTTCATCTGACGCACTCTAAAAAAAATTGAAGGCTTCATTAGACTCACTTCATTACTGAAGGACAAAAATTTAAAGGTTACGTCTGATACACTTCATTTGACAAACACTGAAAGGTAGCCACTGCACTCTTAAGGTTAAACACGCTATAGGCTTCGTCTGATGAGCTTTATCTGATGAATTGCATCTATAGCAAGCAACACACATAAACAGGTTTACATAATTAAAGCATGTATACAAGATGAATTTGTAAAAGTGTTTTGTCATCATTAAAACTTTCTGATGACTTCCTTTGCTTACACTATGCCTTTGCTTTTTCTTTCTTGTTTCATGTTGAATTATGATGCATAGAGGTGAAAAGATGATTCAAAAGCATGTAAGGAATGAAAAAGATGTTTCAGTTTTGGTTGAGATAGAGGTTTAATATAATTCCTAGAGTGAGGTTACACCAACACTTAAAAGGAGTTTAGAAAAGAGTGTTGAAGAAGACTAATCTAGAGAGAACCAAGAGAACTTGAAATGCTCAAGATAACTGGGCAGAATTTCATTACATCCATCAAGGTTAAAAATCATGTACAAGGCTCGATGAAGCTTGCAAGAGAAGCCTCTAACCTTAACCCTGACTTGGAGAGCAAGTTCCATAAATTCTCTCAAATGAGAGATTAACAAGTGTCTCACGTTCATTGGTGCAAATCCTCTCCCTTGGGAAAGTGACAAGTGAAAAATACGCAAAATGTACATGGAAAAGGTGCTTAACCCTAGCTTGCCAACTTAACTTGGCACCCAACCTAAGGTTTATGACCTAGTTGGAGCCTATATTCTCCCTAGAGTTAGGTAATTTGGCCTAGTTCATGCTTGTCCCAAATACAAGGCACAAAAAGAAATCTTATGTTACTTGATCCAAAATACAAGGCCCATAAAACCTTATTATACTATTTTTAAAATTTTTACAAATAGAGGTCTTGTAATCTTGGATGCTCCAAATTCTCTAGAGTGTTCTCTTCAAGTTGAAATTAGGTCCGAAAGTTTATTTGGAGGTCCAAACTTCTAGTAAGCTCCTGATCAATTCTTTAGCTTTGTGAGCTCTTTATTCTATAGTCTCCTGGATGGTCCTCCATCAAGCCCTCTCCCTCTTGAAAAAGATTTATTCCCAGATCTTGCATGATGCTCAACAACTCTAGACATTAGTTGTTCATTTATTTTTCTCTAGGATCAAAGATCCATATGCATATAATAGAAAACAAAAGTTCAAAGAATTCTATTATAAAGCAAAGAAGACGAAAAAAAGAATGCCCTTTATTATTATTTTTAAAAGAATGCCAAAAAAAAGAATTTTATTAATAATAATAATTTTAACAATATTAATAAAAATAATATTAAAAGTAATATGAAGAATAATATTAATAATACTAATTATAATAATAAATTAATAGAAATCATAGTAAATATAATATTAATAGTAATATTAATAACATAATGTTACTAGTTTATTATTATTGACATTATGTTACTTATATTTAATATTATTTTTATTAATTTTATTATGATTAATATTAACATTAGTGATAATAATAATATTATTATTACTATTAATAATATTATTAATAATATTGAAAATAATACTAATAAAAATAATATTCTTATTATTATTATTAATAATATTAATAATGTTAATAATAATAATGTACATAAAATTAATTATTAATGTTATCTATAGAAAAATCCGTAGGTATTACCTATGAATTTGGGTCCGTAGGTATTACCTAGGAATTTTTTAGTAGGTAATTTACCTAGGAATTTTTCTATAGGTAACAGATATGGAGGTAAAATGTATAGTCAATGCCAAATTTATCTACAAATTTTTATACGTAAGTAATTACCTACAAATTTTTTTATAGGAAATAAATTCAAAGGTAAAATTTATAGATAATTCTAAATTGACCTACGAATAAATCAAGAATTTCTTGTAGTGATAGTGATAAATTCGTAGGTAAATTGAGAATTTCTTATAGTGATAGTCAAGGAGATCTAGGACTCCTTAATTATCAACTATGAGGAAAATAAGGACGTGCAACTCAAAAAAATTGCCACCCTCACAAGACAGTATGAGTCATTCACAATGAAGGATGGTGAAAGGATATATGATATTAGGAGGATGCAACTATTGCTAAACGAACTGGAAGCTCTCGGATAAAGCTTCTCTAAGTCCCAAATCAATTTAAAGTTACTGGTCAACAAGCTCAAGATCCTAAGAGCCCAAGACAATGACCATCGCCGAGGCTAGAGATCTTAAAAAGCTTATGTGAGAAGAGTTCCTCGGAATCTTGAAAGTGCATGAGGTGCACCTTCAAGATAGAATCTAGAAAGAAGCTTCCACTTCAATAGACTGAGGGCTCAAGGTAAAGGTCAATGAAACACCTACCAAACGAAAGTAAACTAAACCTTTCAAAGTTTTAAAAGAGTAAGCAGAGATATCTAAAGTTGAGTCAGATTACTCCACTGATGAACAAATATCTCTATTGTACGACATTTTAAGCAACTACTCAAATATAAAGGACAAGGAAACACAAGGTTTTCTACTAGGAAGAAAGAGAGATCATACATATAGAAAGAGGATGAAGCCTCACAAGAAATCACCCCCTTCGAGTGTAAGAAGTTGGAACAAATTAACAAAGAAAAGTTTGATGGCAACTTGAGAGGACACAAACTTAGGGTCAGGTTCTAATGCAGATAAGAACATTAACCTCTATTTAATGGTAAATATAGAAGAGGTACTATCTAACCCTAACTCTTTATTTCATACTACATCAGACTCATCATTTTCATTGTCTAATGAAAATAAGGAAAATGTTTTGTCTTATAAGTATCTCCTTACTAGTTGTAACTTGTTAGCCTAAATTTTGCTTCAAATGGCAAGTGCACCAGTCGCAAATGTAACAAGTAATAAATATTGTTTTTTCTCAAAGGACTAGTGAAATACGTGGAAATACTCACAATTAAATTAAAATTAGACTAAAGAATAATTTCATAGTTTGGTGTGTTGCGTGAGAAAATAAAATCATGAAAAAAAATTAACTATTTTTATGGATTTTTATCAAATCTTGGATTGTAGAAAAAGGTTAAGGGTCGATGAGATGAAATTGTTAGGGTTAGACTTCATAATACCTCACTCTCATGTATAAAAATAATTACCTTCTTTCCTCCCGAATGTAAATGTCAACTCACAATAATACCGAAACTCTAATTCCTTAGGTGAATGAGCCTAAGCTTTGATATTAACCATAGGTTCTTTGATCATTAACTAAAACAGACTTGCTTTTGCACAAATGTTTAAGATAACAAATGAATCATGCTCTATTCCTAGATACAAGCTTTCATTAGGTATTTCAATTCAGATTTAGATTGCAAAATGATGCCCTAACCCTAATACAAACAGTCTTTAAATAGATTTTCAATTATGTTCATGCCCGACCCAAATTCATGGCATCGGGGTCAACTTCTCTGTAGAGGTCCATGCCCAATTGGCAATTGGCCCAACTCTGGTAGTGTTAGGCATGACTTAATGTTTTTGCCTTCGGGTTTTGTGTAGCTGGGCTCAGTCCTTCTAGGGTTTGGATCAACGACCATGCATTAACTTCCTCTTTTACATCCTTATTCACAGGTTTCATTCCTATTCTTCTGAATTCAGTTCTTCCTGTTAACTTTTTAGGCAAAATAAGAGCAATTAGTGTAACTTTCCGTTCTCATATTTCTGTAATCAATAATTAACAAAAACCTAATAAAATATAAAAATAAGCAGGGTCTATAAAGAGTTGATTTTATTATAAAAATTGGTTCCAAAATAAGATAATAATCAATGTTATCATAACTTCATCTTTGAGAAGTATCTTAAATTAAAATAAAGGTTTAACGCCCTAGGTTTAGAAAATGAAAGGCTTAAAAGAGATTAAGTTACAACCAGTATAAAGATATTATCTTTTGTTTAGACTCAAAAGGGGCTAAGAAAATAAAAGTTTTGCAATAAAAAGAAACATGTTGTAAGCATGACTTTTAGAAATTTGTTGAGAGCATTATAGCTCTAAATATTTATGTATAACCTCAATACATGCATATTATAAGTTTGATCTTGGTTATTATCTTCAAGGAAAGAAAGATCATAAGATAAAGTTTTCCAATAAGAAAAGGGGTTTAGCTCTTATTATGGCAAACCCAGACACCTTAATGCCAAATGTAGACATGGAAGAAAAACTCCTAAGACTAATGGTAGAGGACCAAAGAAGATTTTGGTACCCAAAAATCTCATAATTCCTATTAAAGATATGTTATATGGGAAAAGGTCGGGAACTAAGTTGGTTCATGGACAAGGGATGCTCACGATGCATGAAGAGCACAAAGTCTATATTCATAAACCTCCAAAAATATGAAGCCGACAAGGTAGCCTTCAGGAGAGCTAGAAAAGGTAAGATTTTAGGTATTGGAGTTGTAAGAATATCTTCCCTCATATCCATTATAAATGTTTTATATGTGGAAAAATAGTGTATAGTTTCATTGTCTAATGGCCAGACCATCTTCATAGCCAAAAAAAGAATTGATCTGATAAATCTTAGTGGAGGTTCAGTTGGCTCCAGAAGGAGGGGTTGAATGAAGCCTAACTCAAATCACAAACTAAAATCAAATCAAAGGTATAGAGTATAGAGAAGTAGATATATATCTATACTAGTTCACCCTACAGCCAGGGCTACGTACAGTCCCTTTAAGGAAACCACATGAGAGCTTTCATAAAACAAGTTTGTTAAGTCATTATACGATATAATATCCCTTAGATGATCTCACAATAAATGAATCATATGACTTTTGATAATAAAAAATATTGTAAGATATCTTAAAGGTAACCAACTTAATAAGTATGGAGACATAACTAAAGATTCATTAGACGAAGGATTAAAACTATCGAACAATCTAATACCACCAGCATACATTGGCGAGACGAACGTTCCAAGATGGTTTCATTGTTACAGATTGAGCTAAAACGTACTAGACGTATTATAAGAGTCAAGGTGATACACAACCAAGATGAAACTATAATCTTATAGTATGTAGAAGATCTTGACAAACAAACCCATTAAGCATGGTGTATTTAAGAGATCTATTGATATTGGATGACCACAAAGACTGGACGATATCCTAATAAACAACGCATTGGCCAATACACTGGATAGACGATCCAAACTCAATTGATGAATTGACAATGCAAAGTCATATCACACGAACCTAGAGCATGTGGTTATGTTAGATGAATTTGCTGGACTCTATTTAAAGACCAAAAAGGATAAGTTGATCTAGTCAATCTTCATGATAAATGAAACCAATTCTTGAGTGTATCAGATGAATTGATCAACATTTTCATATTTACATGAGGGAGTCTCTAAAAAACTTAATAGTTACATTTTATTATTGCTCTCTAATATTTTTCAAATGATTCCAGAACTTTTTTTTTTGAAAGTATTAATTAATATAAATCAACATTTAAAGTCAAAATATGCTATTGATTTTTTTCTAAGTAGATAACCTCACATATTTTGGTATTAAATGAAATTCAAAATATATTTTAATATGATTGGATTTTATTCAAGTCTGATTTGCTTCAACATTTAAATTTTAAACAGACTTATAAAGTTTGGAAATTACATTAATCCCTAAAATAGAAAGTTTTTATAGTTATAAAATTTAAGAGATTATTGTTCAAAGATATCTAAGTGATTATATAATAATTGACTCGAGTACTTATATACAAATTACAAAATATCAATCACATTCAAATTATTTCCAAGATGGATTACAATACTGAAAGACACATAAGATACACCAAAGCAAATATCTCTTATTCAAGCATCAAAAGAGTTGAAGAAGAAACACATACACATGATATATGGAAAGATGATATGCATAGTGCAACAAAAACAGAAAAATATTTAAATCAAAGAGGAAAGAAAGTATCAAGTTTTCTTTTCAAGCAATTGACAGACAAAGATGAAGCTACGAGGAAAGAATTGCTCAAAACATTTTTAGAGAAAGAACCAAAGCTTCTAAAATCAAAGAAATAGAAAGAATTCAAATGCATTGAGGATAAAAGTTATACAATCAAGAAACAAAGAATTTTCCTTTTGTCAATTACGATGAATAAGAATGAATAACAAAAAATATGGAAAGATCAAGTGGAGAGCTCAACATTCAAATTGCAATAAGGAAAGAAGGAATTCAAGAGGCTCATATGTAACAACCCAAAACCACAATCTTAAAGAGATATATCTATAAATACACATATATGTATAATACTACATAACATATAAAGATAAAGTATTACAAAACATATCCCTTTTCATAGGGCTTTGCAAATATATAAATTTATACATATGAGTATCCTGAAAAAAAAATCTACATATTACAACTATAGTCTTCCATTCACTATACTCACTGAGGAGATCTATGACCTGTCAAATCATCTGCTCACATGTAATACAAGATCATCATAGAATTTCAAACAAAATAAACAACATGTAACACAAAAGGGTAAGCTAATATATTAACAATGAAAGGTCTATGACATTATACATCATAACTCAACAAAGACATTACATTCAAAATCATCAATTTTAAGACTCAACTGACACACACAAAATCGACACTTGACTCTACTTCCAAAATATCATGCACTAAATCAGACTTAAAGGCCTGCACTTGTCATACTACTTCCCAATGTGAGTTCGTACAACCACAACACAAAAGGGTCCATAATCTCTCATCATACTTCATATGACCAAGTTAATCCATATGGTTTTTTCTGCCTGGCTATATTTCAAACCACAATCACCCACCTCCTTCGACTCTCACCACTTGATGGTTTTCACCTATATGATTCTGACCTATCAGTAAAGTCAGGATACTCCTTTCCATTGTCAGTTCACAAGGATACACAGGCTCAAATCCTTAGACAATGCACCTCCTAACAATCTGGCCACAATATCACCTTTCCTGAAAATACTATGTCCAGATTACCATTAAACTTCATTCATACAGTCTTCAATCCAAATTTCAAATATCTCAAGTATTACATAATAATTAATACTATTAAATGTCAATCATGAAATCAATCTTTCTATCAAATCCACAAATTTCATTACAAAACAATGAAACAATCACAACGGGAAAGAAAGAAAAAGAACAAAAAAAAAAAAAAAAATTACCTTGAGCGAGAATCCTCCTCGCTTGACAGAAAATACTCTCGCTTGAGCGAAGATGGTCCCGATAGCACTCTAGTTTCAGTACTATTTTCGCTTAAGCAAGGATATCCTCACTTAAGTGAAAATCTGCTATCGCTTTATTTTTCCAGAGAACAACATATCTACACTACTTTCCAAACTTCTTCAACCAACATACAATGCATACCTATAACTTACCAATTTCCAAGCATCATGATACTTTCAAATTTTCTCAAACTGTCATACAATTCATTTAACAAATCCTAATAACATTGTGATTCTCACCCTTATAACTCATTCATGAGTTTCCAATCAAATTCTTATTCCTTGCTCATCCAACTTTTCAATTTAGGTACTCTACAATTCACATATAACTCTTAATGAACACCTATAACATGCTTAGGTTCACAATCACTAATTTCTAAGATTTTTATCAACTAATCATCAATTTAAACATTCAAATTTCATTCTAGTAAGTAAAACATTTCAAACCTGCACAACAAATGAATACAACTCATTTTAGACTACAACACTATGACACTAAACCAGCAGAGACTCTGCCTGATAACTTAGAGGACACATGCAAGTACTGTTATCATAGATGAATGATTTACTTAAGATTGACTATAAGGAAGAGGGGCAAAACTTGAACTTACTATGTTCAAAAATCTGACCGATCACACTGCTCTCCTCAACGCTATGAGTCTAGTGGTGACCTCCGATCATCAAACTAAAGAAGGATGGAAGCATAACTTTAGAGAGAAGGCAGTGAGAAAAAGGACAACAAATTTCTAGAGATATGGTAGTTTTGTGAAAGTGAAACTTGACTATTAGCTTTTTTTATAAAATTATTTTTTAGTTTATTGATAAAATATTAAAGTCAAATTTTACCACTTCTACTCTAAAGACAAATTTCTAAGTCATTACATCATAAATGTGGTAAAGATGTGAAGATTTTATCAAAAATAAAGTTTCCATATATAGCATCTGAAAGAACAAGAAACAAAGAGAAGAACAAGACTCATATAGAAAGAAATTAATATGTCAATTCTCAACGTTTAAATTTGAACAAAAAAGGAATGTCTTCCAAAATAATTGAACAATCAAGAATATTCAAAAGATATTCATCAGTGCAAAAGTTGTCATTTTGAGAAGATACAAACTAAAAAGGTCATCATTTCAAAAGCTATATAAATACCATTAAAGTTGAAGAAAAACGATGACAAGGAACACATGAAGGAATAGAAGAGAAATATTGAGAGTGAGTTTCATTGATCATATTTATTATTCAATAGCGATTAGAAGAAGAGTTGTGTGTTAAACCTTGTAAATCCCTCATCTTGTGAAGTTTACCCTATGAGCTTAATTTGTTCTCTCTATTAAGACTGTTTTTTCTCATTATTTAGAGGTCTTAATCTTTGGGGGAGATTAGGATTTGGTTTACCTGGAGCGGTGTTGAATACTCATTGTCTAGAGAGGTGTTGAATACTCGTTATCTGGAGAGGTATTGAAACTCGTACATGGAGAGGCATAATAATACTTGTTTCTAAAGAGGCTTGATGAGTTAATTTTATCCATAGAAGTTTTGAAAACATTTTCAAATTATTAGAAAATAATTATAGAATGTAAGCACTGAGTTTAGAGACTCCATGTCACGTCAAAACGTCTATAGGGAGTATGAAGACTTGATCATCTAGCATGTATACAATGACAAGATCATCTAATATGTTCATCATGTGGATAGTATCTATTATGGTGTATTTTTGACAATGTCTTACAAAGTTTTCTAGTGTTATAGGGTCGTTTAATCTTTTGGATCATTTTTCATGTTGAATTGATGATATCGTATAGTCTTTATAAGCATTCAGTACAATGATAATCAAGAGATAGTCTAGTGTGTCTTGATTGATTAATTTGTCTACAAAGATCTTGCATTATTGGATCATCTATCACGTTCAATATTTAAATCTTCTAATGCTTCTTACCATAGTATTTTCATAGTGAGATTATGTTGATTATTTAGTCTGATATATATATCTTGATGGTATCTTCTAGTTGATTTTATTATTTGAGAGCATCTAGTACTTGCTTAATCGTCAGACAAGTTTAATCCTAGTTCATCTAATGAGTAAATTTGTATAATTATTATTTTCGATAGAAACCTTATCTCATCTTATAGCATTTGTTATCATCAAAACTCATAGACTCTTGTATCATAATATTATCCAAAGGGTATTAGATCATCCAACTAATTTTAGACCATCTAATGTCCTAACACTTAGTAGGCAGAAGGTCACCTGCTTACTCACTAGAGAACATGAGAGATGGTTGTGGCACAAGAAGGTAGGGCATTTAAACTTAAAATATTCTTCAATGCTTTATAAGGAAAACCCCTTTAAGAGGATTGCTCAATCTCTCTTGGGAAACCCATATTCTTTATGAACAACGTTAGAAAGGGAAACAATTAAAAAGCTATTTCAAACCTAAAAAATGTGTTTCCACCACTAGACCCTTAAGACTTCTAAATATGGATCTATTCAGACTAGCTAGAAATTTAAGTCTAGGAGGAAAGAAATATGGCCTGACCATCGTTGATGATTACTCCAGATATACATGAGTTTATTTTCCTACTCACAAAAGTGAGTCTTTTCATGTGTTTGAAATATTCTACGAAAGAGTATAGACGAATTAGGGTTTTTTGCATCTCGAGCATCAGAAGTGACTATGGAACAGAGTTTGAAAATGGAAGTTTCAAAAGTTTTGTGATTTAGGACATACATCTCAATTTATCTTCATCGAGAACAAATCAACATAATGGTTTTTGGGAAAGTAAAAATAGAACTCTCTAAAGATGGCGAGAATCATGCTTTGTGAAAATTCCATACCAAAACACTTTTGGGTAGAGGTAGTGAACATTGCTTCTTATTTACTGAAAGAAAGAGGAAAACACAAGAAGGGATGATTGGATTGTGTTTCAAAAATTTTCACACCTTTTCGCAAGTATCGTCCGAACTAATAAATATTTTCACAAACTTGGTTTGAAAAAACTTTCACCTTCTCAAGTTAGTTACAAGAAAATTACATGCAATGTACAAAGAGATGAATAAAAGCATTTATGCAGTATTTTATGTTTATTTGTTTGATAGCACAAACAACATCTAATTTTTAACCAACCGGTCAAGTTTCTCTAAGCAGACTACTACGAAGTACAAACAATTATTCTTTCGAATTGCAGCCACTCCTAGCTAAATATTTTCAGCATTGTCTTTTTCATCGAAATGGAAAAGATCGACCTTGGGCTCCTTGGGATTGGTTGGAGTTCTACACTTATGATGATGTTTAGGGGCTGATGGATAGAAATTACTATAACAAGGATTACTGCACCTCCCTTGTTCTCTTTGGTAAGAAGGATCTCTAGGATGTTCTCTTTTCCTATTTGACCCTTCTCCATGTTTACTCTTAGATTTATCTTGGCGTTTCATGTATTAATTAAACGTGGTTTTTAACTTTTCCACTGATATAACTTTCTTTGTTTCATTTTCTCTCAACTCCTCTATCAACCATTCTCCCTCATTAGTTCTTATACTCGGACATTAGAGGAAGTGTGATCACTCATCTTTTGTTTGAAAAGATTTTCGTAAAAATTTTAGAAAACATAACAAAAAGATTGAGTGATGAAAGAGTTTTTGCAAATGAATTTTTTATGTTGTTAGTGAAGTTCCTAACAAGAAATAACATGAAAGACTTCTAGGAAAAATAGGTGTGTTACTTGGAGAACTTAAGTACTAAGTCTTTCCTAGCCAGAGTATTCTCTAGTCCTCTTCCAAATTATTTCTCAAAAGAAACTTCAAAACAATTTTTCTAGTTGTTTGTGCTATCATGATCCTAGAGACCAAATGAAGGTCTACTAACGTTTAAGTGTTTTTAAATTTGGATCCTAGTTGTCATGGAGACTTAAGAAAAGTAAAATGTCAAGGTAAAATAAAAGCAAGAAAAGTAAAACAAATATAGAAAGCCAATAAAGTTATTCATGTCCTAGGTGAAAGTGCAAGTGACACTTAGAGGCCCTTGACACGCTTTGACTTCTAATAGACTTTCTCTATTACAAAATTCAAGTTGAGATTGCTTTTTAGTATATTTTTCGAACACAAAAAAGAGGCAAAAATGTTTCACTAATTTTCAATTACAATACACAGAATTCTATGACAATGATTTACAAAAAGGTTCTTCCACTTTTGCTTTGCTTGATGCTTTTGGTGTTTTCATTCTATTGTTCCTTACTTTTGCTTTGAGCCTTCCACATGTTTAGACTCTCCAAAAAGGAATCTACTTTGATAAGCTTCTCTTTTTCTAAGACCTAAGAATGTTAGACAACCATCTACACAAATTTACAAGTCCAAGGATTTTTCCATCTCAAGAGGCCAAGAATCATAAAATCAAGAAAAACTCAAATTAAAAATTGTTAAACTCAAGAGGATTATTGTGTCTAACAAAATTGAATGAGTATTTTAAAAAAACACAAAATAAGAATTAAAGCTAGCAAGAAAATTAGGAACAAAAATAGAAAACTTAGGAATAGTTCTAGAGTAGATTACAAAAAATAGAAAATAAAAAATAACAACTAGAGTAATCTGGCAACAATGACTCTTTGATTTATGCAACTTTTTCTACAAGGAATTTGACCTTGAATTTTTTTTAACTTAACAACACAATACAGAAGCAAGTCACAACAAATTTGCTCAAGAAACAACACTGGAAAATTTAGAACTGTTAAACCAAAAAACGTTCAACAAACAGAGCAACCAGTTTTTTAGCACCTAATATTCATGATTGTGCTATTTTTCATTTTTTTCTACTGCGAATTTGAATGTGATTTTTTAACCATAGTGTCTCAGGTACTTTCACAAAAAAATTCACATCAATATGATACCAAATCGGTGCAATTTACAAAACAACTTTAGGAAAATTGAAACCTAGAGGAATCCAACGAGTTTGAACATAACATCATGACATAAAAAATTTAACCTTGAACATAACATCTGGACATAATAAATTCAACCTTAAACATAACATCAAGACATAATAAATTTGACCTTGGAATTTTTTTTAACTCAACAACACAATACAGAAGCAAGCCACAACAAATTTGCACAAAAAACACCACTAGAAAATTTTGAGCAATTGTTAAACAAAAAATGTTCAGCAATTAGAGCAACCAATTTTTTAACACCTGACATTCATGATTATGCTATTTTTTCATTTTTTATTGCAAATTTGAATATCATTTTTTAACTATAGTTTCTCAACATCTTAAGGTGCTTTCACACAAAAATTCACATCAATATGATACATATATTGTTCATAATAAATTTTCCAAACCAGTGCAATTTATAGAACAACTTCAGGAAAATTGAAACCGACAGAAATCCAACGAGTTTGAACATAACATCAAGACATAATAGAAACCTAACTCTAAGGAACTTGCTAATGATCTAATAATAAGATTAAGAACTCAAAAACATAAAAAGAAAGCACACGAAGCTAAACACAAGTGTAGTTTACACTAGACATTTCATCAATCACAAAGAAGACATAGTATAGACATTTTATCAAACACCTCATGAACTAGTTTCTAAACATGTAGTTTATGACACAATTGGAAACACGTTACTTAAAGCATGACAAGAACAGATTATAAATTGTAAAGTACCTAAAAACAATTGTTTTACAGATTGCAATGAACAAAATTACAATAATATCACTGCAAAAAAAATAGAACATCAAGAACACCTATTGTTTGTTGTTTTGGATGGTTCAAGGTGAAACAAGATGTTTGAACAAATTAAAATAAAAGAAAAAATATATTAAATGGTGGAAAACAATTCAAGACATGAAAAAAAATTCATGAATAACATGGAAATACAAAAAAAATTGGAAAAAACACTTATCTCTTGAAGAACCTAAGCTCTGATGTCAAATGATGCAATTCTAGCTTCAATTGCATGTTTCAATTTTCTTCTTCTTGGATATTTGATGTTGTGGACATTATTTAAGATAGATGCAATGGAAGAATTGTTGTTTGGACATGTGAGATGAATTTGGAAGTGAATTATGTGTGAGGTTAGGCCAACACACTTAGGAGGAAACTAGAGAGTTATGAAAATCGAGACTACTCTAGAGAGAGCTTCTAGAATAAGAAGAGACATTTGGACAATACTCCAATTCTTATTCATTGAAAAGTTAAAATTTCAATTACTTAAGCTTCCTATTTATAGACTAAAATATGATTTTTCTTGTAAGTTTTTTAAAAATTCTCTAATAAAAGCTTGACAAATGGCAAGCCATATGTGAAGAGGATCCTCTCCATTGGGAGAATGCCATTTGAAAAAGGTAGCTTGCAGTCCAAGCTTCAAATACTCTTCATTTGGAGGTGGACAAGTGGCAAAAGAAGCTAGGAGAAGAAGCTCCTATGCAACACCTATTTGGAGTAGCATTTGGTGCCTTCTTGGAGTCATTTTTCCTAGGTGGCACCTTCTTAGAGACTTCTTTCAAAGGTGACTGTCCACTTTTTCTTATGGGTTTCAAGGCCCAAAGTTCTACACTACTTGGCCCAAAATACAATTCCCAAAATCCTATTCTACTTGGCCCAAAATACAAGGCCAAAAATAATATCTATAATACTCTATACAATTTTTACAAGTAGAAGTCTTGTAATATTGAGGTTTCAAAATCTCTAGAGTGATCTTTTCAAATTTTAAACTTGGACTCAAAAGTTTATTTAGAGGTCCAAACAAGCCTAATTAGGCTCAATCTCTTAATAATCTCCTGATCAAGGCTATAACTCAATGACATCTTTATTCTTGTCTATAGTCTTGGAGACGAGTTTGCATCATAGAGACTCTAAAAAAAGATGACAACAGGGTGATCTTCAATATTAGCCCTATGCTAGACCTCAACAGTAGGAGACAAGAGTAACCCTATGGTAGATTCATTAGCAACAGTCAAAGAGACCTAGACGTCCTTATTGTGGTGGATCCCATTCAACTGTTATGTGTTATAGGCAAATTAGAGAGATGTTATTCATGTCAACGAGTGGGGCATATTGCTAGAGACTGTCCTTCCCAAAATAGGAGCACACCAATAAGTCATTCTCAACAAATTGGAAATGAAAAAAGCAGGCGTTGAGTAAAAGGGAGGTTGTTTGCATTTGTAGGGACTAAGACTTTACAATCAGGTAATTGCTATGATTTTGGGAGGACAACTTCTTGTGTCAAGTTGTTTTTGGATGAGATGAGTATGCCTTGTACTTTGGAATGCTTAGTGGGTAATTCAACTTGGAAGATGGAGGAAAACCATTATAGAACCTATCCTAGAAGGTCAATTTTCAAGGAAGAAAATTTTTGTAGTTGAGGAGAATGTAAGATCCTAGAAATTTCCTCTAGAGTAGTAGTATGTAAGGAATTAGAAAATAGTCTTACGGTAGAAGTGGTATCAGTTATGACATTTGAATATTTTATTGTTAAAATAAAAAGTTAATATAAATAAGAAAACCAATTATTCATATTTCCTTTTTATAAAACCACCATCTCTCTATAATAGAATTTCCTTTTTCTCCTCTACCTTCTCTCCACAATTCTGGTTCAATTTGTCACCAAATTGACAATCGAAGGTCATCTCTAGACTCTTGGCGTCGAGTAGAGCAAGACTGCCTGATCAGATTCTTGAACAGACTAAGTTCATCTCCTGCTTATTTTCCTTTGAGTAAATCTTCAAGTTGTCGCAACCGGGATCACGACGGGGCGATCTTAAATTTATTTTTAAAAATGTTTAAATTGATAATGGAGTCGCCACGATAGCTTATTATGGGGAAACTATAGAAAAACCAAAATAAATAAAAATGCCTATGAATCATATTCAAGATTCGGGAGTAGGTTACGTGTGGGGAGGGTATTAGCACCCCCATAACACCCGTCCTAAGACGGTACCTTTAATTAAATGAATAGAAATAAGTGTGGCTTTACAAAATGTTATTTTTCCCTACAAATAGTAATGACAGTAAATAAGAATAAATATATATTTACAAAAAATGCAGACTAAGAATGAACAATAAGCAAACAAAATAAAAACAAAAGACAAATTTTCATTTTTTTTATTTTTTTGAACCCGACAAGGATTGACCTCGGTCTTACGTATTTTCAAAGGAAAATCAGGGATCACGTAATTCTAATTTAAATATTTATATTTTATTTGGGGGACCCGACAAGGATTGACCTTGTTCCTACGTATCCCTATCAATGATAGAAAATCAGGGTTCACGTAGTTCTAATTTAAGAAATTTGTTTGATTATGTTTGATATATATATTTGAAATTTTTATATAATTGTTTTAGTTTTTTATGAGTTATTTTATATTTTTTAAAGATGTTTTGTTAAACTATTTTTTTATTTTTTTAGAAAATGTCTTATTTTATTATTTTTAGAAATCTTTATACTTTTTTGAATTGGGAATTCTTGGTGGATTGGATTTTCTAGGAATAATATCTAGATTGGTATTTGGTGGGAAATATCTGGGTTTCGATTTCGATTTCTGGTTCGGGGTGATTTTGTTGCAGTTAATCTTGGGTTTTGACTCTGTGTTGGTTTCTAATTCGGATGATTTGAGATTTGTAGGTTATATTTTTTATGTATGAATTTCTATTTTTTTCATTGAGGGTTTTGAGGTATTCAAAATGTTGGTTTGGTATTCCTAAGTATTTTCCTAATATTGATCAAATTTAGTTTTGATTTTGGTTTCTGAAAGGGTTATTTCATTGATGAGAATGAGACCGTGTCAACAACAACGATTTCTCCATGAGTATAAAAATGTCCTTACAACAGTAGCCATTACCATGATGAATTTAATGGAAGCCGTGACATTGCAGCGGCTTTCTAGATAATTTTTTTAATCATAATATTTTATTCCACTTTTTAACATTAAGGTACATACAAGAAACTAACACATTATATTATATTTAGTACAGAGCCAAACAAAATATATAATCATGGAACAAACACATGCATAGCAACAACAAGGATTATACAACCACTCAAAGAATATCGTAAAACATACCCGTTGAAGATCTAGCTTTTTGTTTTCCTTCTGTAATATGCTAACAGAAACCTTCTTTCAGCAATTTGAACTCTTAATTCTTGCAAGATCGTTTGTTGTGTCAGCAATTTGATCTCCTAATTCTTGCAAGATCGTTTGTTGTGTAGGATATTTTTCAGTATTTTTTTTCTTAATTTTTGTGTTCTTTCTGTATAATGCTACTCTTTAGTAAAACATGTGTGTCATCCTCCCCCACATTGTGCTTTTATCATTTTTTATATATTTGTTTGATAATTCATTCATCTTCCACAGTAAAACCTAGCATCATTATTTCTTAATTAAGAATCAATTACTCCATCTCCTATATTAACTCCTTTTTTAAGACTGTATGGTTACATTTTATTATAAAAAAATAACAGTTAGGGGAATCTATGAGGACTGAATGTGATAAGTATAAGGGCTGAATGCAATTAGCATGAGAGAAGGCAAAGAGCTGAAAAGGGTGCATTTACAACCCTTAATCAAAAGAGATAAAATCTATCAGGCATAAACTAAAAGAATTGAAAGGGCACTAAAGCTACAAAAATGTGAATGGATAGTGAAGAGCTGGAAACACTGTTGCTTATGTGGCAAGCACAATTAATTGAGAAGTGAGACGTAAATACTAACTTCATCTATTTTATTTTTTTACTTCAGAAAACCTCTTAGTGAACTGGGCTTCAGAGAACTATTTTTTTATTATTTTTATCAAACTGGATCAAAACCCTTTTCATAAATGAACCTGTTAAATTGTACTCATTTAATTTTTTTTCATCAATTTATTTTAAGACAGACACAACACCTTTTTGTTGTTTTATCATTTTTTTTTATATAAATTACATTTTGTACTATTTTTATTCTTATTTAATCAAACTTTATTTATAAAGTCAAAATTATTTATTTTAAATGGCAAAGAAACTAAATAGTACATGTTAAAAAGTTTTATTTTCTTATTTTTTTTAATTCTTTTATTTTATTTTATTTTTATTTGGAAAAATAATTTTATTTGCCCAAACAAAATTGGGTGTTGACACAAGTGTTCTTAGGTACTCTAGAAAAGTAGCTTGCATATGAAATTTAAGGCACCAGTAAGGATCTCTATTAGTTCATGGTCTTAGTGGTGTAGTATGACCATTGATCAAAACTTTGTGGTGCAAGTTAGGAGATTCTTTATGATTTCTAGGCTTAGGGAGGTATTTTGAAAAGTTATTTACTTTAAATTAGGTAAGGGGAGCTAGTTGCATGTTTTATTAATTATTAGTTTTATTTTCAAATAGAATCTTCGGGTAGATGACCTGGATGTGGGGGTGACATGGTCACGACTTCCAAACTCTCTTGTAGGTATTGTTATACATTGAATTGAAATTGTGTGATTGATATTGATAATTTAACGATTTGTAGATTTTTATAAATTTGGGTATTTACATGCTGAGTGTGATTTTGATGAATTAATGAGCTTGTTATTGAAATTCTTGTTAAAAGGATAGATATCCAATTCTGGTGTGGATTGGTTGATGGTTATATCTAAATAAATTTCTTGTAGGTTATAAACTGAATTTTTATATCAATGGCGTCGGGCAGCATCTCAAATGTGTTGGGAGTTTTTCAGTGCAGTTGCTCTAGGGTGGGCCAGCGTCGGGCACAGGTTTTGTGCGCTAAGTGCAATTTGAGAGCTTTAGCTGGTTAGGTTGGGTCAGATGCCATTCTATTGCGTTGGGCATAGACCAAAATTTCATCTTTATTCTCATTTTGCTTTCTCCTGAACCTTTTGGATTGTTATTCTTAAATCTTTGTAGGTTATCATATTCTAGTTGTTCATTTAATTATGGATTAATATGTGATTGATGGTTTTGGAATGAAGATGAAAAGTTTGTGAGTGTATGCTGATATAGATTAGTAAGTTTATAAAATATATGATGGATGATAAATTATGAATAATGTATGGGTTTGAAAATAGAAGATATATGAGTTGTGATGTATGATAGGATGTTAACTATGTGGTGTGTGATCGAGACATAGTATCTTCAGGAAAGGAGATACCCGTGTTGAGATTAATTAGAATGTGCACTGTTTGTTGATTTATCTAGAAGAGGAGGTATCCTAACTCTATTGGTCGATTAGAATCATATAGATGAAGATTACCAGGTTGTGACAATCGAAGAAGGTTTATATGACTGGGCTAAGGTGTGAAAAAAGAACTGATTGTACCAGTTCATATGAATTAACCCTATCATATGAGAATTGGTGAGAGATTGATGGACCCTTTGTGTTGTGACAATGCAGACTTACATTGTGGGTAATATGACAGGTGCAGATCTCTTAATCATATTCAATGCACAAGCCTTCTGGAAGTAGAGTCATATGTCTTAGTATATGAGTTTGTGTGTGTGTGTGTAACATGTGTTATTGTATAAAAGTGATAAGGATAGTGTGATGTATAAAATGATTGATGAATTTATGAATTTTAGTATTTTTGGTTGAGATAGAAAATTTAAAATTTATGATTCTACATTTTAAACTCTCTAACTTACCCATTTCTTTTGTATGATATATGTCTTTGTTTTAAATCTGTTATGATCGTGTGTTACATGTAAGCAGAGGATTTGACAAGTATTGAGTCTCCTCCATGAGTTGATGAAGCACACGATCTTCTTTTTATGTATGTTTTACTTTTGTTTTATAGGAACAATTGGCTTAAGAGGGGGGTTTGAATGAAGTTTGAACTCAATTTGCTATAAACAAAAACCACCAAGCAAAATCATACACAATGGTTTCATACAACCCAAAACTCTATATGCTCTCAATAGCAGATTGACAATAGACACTCAATAGTAGATACTCTACTTATTCAACGTATTGTATGATGTATTTCTCTTTGTGTTTCTTGTAATTCAACTTGAAATTACTCTTCTATACATAGTTGTTTAGAAACTAGCCTTTGAACAGAGCAATCTTGACTTTCTGATGTATGGAGCTCAAACTGAAAATATTTCTCTAATTTTTATACTTATTAAACTTGATTAATTTTGTATCAGAATAATTTAAAATAACATAGAGGAATTATATTTGACATTAATAATTTGAATAATTCCCATTATGAACAAATTTGAACTTTAAAACATAATGTGATATAAAATCAATTAATCACATTTAAATATTCCATAATAATTTGAATAATTTTCATTATGAACAAATTTGAACGTTAAAGCACAATATGATATAAAATCAATTAATCACAGTTAAATACTCCATAATAATTTGAATAATTTCCATTATAAACAAATTTAAATGCTAAAAGCATACCAAACTATAAAATCAATTTAAATCAAATCAATAACGTAAAACTAAAGTAAATAGTAAGAAAACTTATCTCTTCATAAACCACGTGTCTGCTGCTTTAATAATAATGTTAACTGCGTAATATATGTAAATCATCAAATATAAATGTATACTTGAGTTTTGTTATCATCAAAATTTTTTATGAGATGATTTGCTCTAAAGGAACTTTGGACCGTCTAATATTCAACATAGTTATTTATGTAGGTACTACTAGTGTTTAACAATAAACTTTAACAATTATGATTCCTAAAAGAAAATTAGTATTTTTTATTAAGAATTAGATGATATATTGTGTTATTAAATGAAAATTGTGTAATTTTAGAAGGTTAAAAGGCGACATTTACTATTAAAAAATTTTAGAAACCAATTACTTGTTGGTTATATCAACATATTACAAGAACACAAGTGAATTTAATTCTTATCTTTATATAAATATTAGGTTGTCAATATGAGACCATTCATATGGATAATTGGTTTTTGATTAATTACTGAAAAAGTCATTTACTAATACTATATATAAAAATTGTAAACTACCATTGCAATTTTGTATTAGTTTCACCTTGATTTTGAGCAACGTTATTAATTTTATTTACAATTTGATACAGGCCTATGCTGAACTTCTGGACGAAGAAGGCATAGAAACTCCTGCGTTATTTTCTTTTAGTTGCAGGGATGAATGCAATGTGGTTAATGGTGATTCTATCTTTGAATGTGCTTCAATAGCTGATTCATGCAGACAAGTTGCAGCAGTTGGAGTTAACTGCTCCTCCTAGATTTATTCATGGATTGATTTCGTGCGACTTTTATTATAACACTCTGCACTAAGCTATCAAAACGTGCCAATTTGCTATATTGAATAACTTGTGAGAGACAATTACTAGTTTGCCTTATAATCCGTTGTAATACTTTTTAGTTCCTAAAATTATATTGTTTTAATAATATGCTTCCTGGTTTCCAAGGTTCATATGTCCCTCATTTACCATTAGTTTTCTGAAATCAAGAATGTTAGAGTGTCCTTAATGCACTGATAGAAGAAATACAAGCAGAAAGTAGTTAATTGAAACAAAGACATTTGCTTTTCAAGTCAACCGACTTCTATCTAATTCCAATTATAAATAAATGATACTTCCTCGTCAATTTAAACTAGGCCGGAAACCCTTTTCTGTTATGTTTCTACTTGTTATGAATTTTATTAGTGTCAGATATAATTCGCAAAGCAGATCATCCAAATATAATTTAAATGCAGTTACTGAAAGCAAACATTGGACACTTTAGTTTAGACAGCTTTTTTTGTCAAACACACCACAATATGCTATGTAGTAGGATAAGTCAGACTTGTAGGAATTCGTAGATATATTCTAGTTTAGTATCATCAAATTGATAATCTGAAATTTATTTTGTAGAAATCAAGTCGATTAGCAGAGGATGATTTTGTACCCCCTGCAAGTGGCCTGATGTCGGGGCTAATCTTTTTTGTGGCTGCTACAAGACTACGCCCAACACTATCAGAAGCACAGCCAAGGTAATAATCTATTGAAAAGTTCAAGTATGATATTTAGAACTACTACTGATAATTTCTAAGATAATTTATTATAATATGGCTTGGTAATTTGAATAGTGGTCCATGTGACTTATAGTCTTAGTTAAGTCAACTCTATAAACATGTCATTTTATCTCTTAAATTAAACAAACAAAACATTGTTTATAAATAAGTTAACTAAACAAAGATTGTAATTAAAGAATAAAATTGAATTATGAATAAATGTTGAAAAATATTCAAATAATAGAGATTAGAATTCAAAAAATCAAACTATCTATCACAAATGTTAGAGAGAGTTGAAGAACAAAACTAAATTGCACAACTCCTCAAATTTTAATAGAAAATTGCGAGAAAATCGGCCTAGAAAGATTTATCTTTCCATAATACAAGAAAAAATAATAATAAAAAAGAAAACAAAAAATAGAAAAATGGTGCGGCTAGGATGACTACAAACCCAAGCAAAAGTGTTGGAAATATATATATATTTCCCTATGTCACTAAATCTATTTTAGAGGCGTAATCTTGGGCTTTTGCTAATCCAGTATAAGATATTAGAATTTGCTGCAGACAATTTAATGGGCTTTGAACAACCAAACAGTTTAATGCTCCATGACAAGCAGAAGGTTTACTATTTACTGCATACATTAGCTTAGTTTTTTAGTAATCGAAATACTTTATTCCTTTATTAAGCCTGGAATCCTAGTTTTCCAAAATCATTGGAATCACTAAAAACAATCACATAGTGCAAGATATCATCAAAACAAGATAAGTACACAAAACATTATTGGTTAAAGTTGTCTTAATCTCCCAATGAGACCAAGATCGTTTAAGATAACAAAGAAAAATTCTCAAAAAAAGCACAACTAAAGCTCACAAGGGTAAAGCTTCACACAATGAAGAATTACAAAGTTTTACTCACAACCTGAAACACTGGACATTCTACTTAGCAAATAGAAACAATGAATCTTTTGTTAACAAATGTTTGATTGGCTCTAGAATGAGGGGGTTGAATGGATTCTAAACTCAAATCGCAGATTATAAACAATTCAAAGAAAACATTTAACAACGTATAGATAAGAGAGAAATAGACACAAATTTATACATTCTACATTCAGTGCTATGTCCATTCCTCTTCAGCAAATTGCTTAAGAGCTTTTACTAATATGAGTTTTAACACCTCTTCAGGAAGTATTCTTACACTTCTCCAGGTATGAGTTTCAACACCTCTACAGGAACAAGAATTTTACACCTCTCCAATAACGAGTATTTTAATTCTCTCCAGGTAACAAGTTTTGACAAATCTCCAAGAATGAGTTTTTTATACCTTTCTAGATAAAACTAGTCCTAATTTCTCCATAAGATTAAGATCTCTCAACAATGAGAAAAGACACTATAAGGAAACATATGATATATTCTTTCCTTCCTGACGTGCACATTTTACTGCTTATGTTGCAATGTGAACATCTTTCATAATTTCATATCTTTGATTATCAAGACTTGATTCTTCCTTAATCATATTTCCATAAATCTTGTTCTACACTACTTCTTCAAGTTATGTAGACACTTGAATAGGAAATATTTGCTTTGTATACTCTATGTGTCCTCCAACATTTTTGTCTTTTCTAGAAAAACTTTGAATGTGATTAACAATAATCTTCATGAAACTACTTAAATCAACCAATATTTAAACACTTAGATATCTCTAAAACATAGTCTATCAATTTTTTGAATTATACAATCTTTCTGTTCTAGATATTCCATTATTGAAGTATTTGCTAAAACTTTCTAATTCTATCTAATTTGTAAATATTAAAGTAAATCAGAGAAATAAAATCTAGTTATACCAAAACACATTTTTGAAATTCATTTGATATCATAATATGTTAAGTTCTTTGCTCATAGAATGAGACTTTTCTATATCAATTTATTCAACATGTTTTGATTTAAACTTTGATTTATATGAATTAATGATATCAAAACAAGTTTCAAAAATATCAAAAAGAAATTATAGAATGTAAGTATTGAGTTTAGACACTCCATGTCATGATTTGTCTAGCGTGAGTATGAAAGCTTGATCGTCTATTGTGAAGACAAAGACCAGATCATCTGCTAATTTCATTTTGACCATTCCTTCTGAGTTGGTTTCTATTCTATGATAGTTCAACATCTTGTTTGTTCAGTTCAGTAGTCTATATCATCTATGTGCTATAAGATAATCTAAATAGTCTTCTCCTTTGGAGTCGTCTAGCACGTTGACTCTTACTATGTCATCTAGCTAGTCTAGTATAATTAGAAAGTCTAGTGGCTCTACCATCCAAATATCATCTAGTATGTTTTAGCATAGTTTCTTTGTAGTAAGATCATCTTGACAAGTCACTACAAGAAAAAAGTTATTTAGAGACCAATATTTAGCTATCAAATGAAATAGTTGCTAATTGTGACTAAAATAGTCACCAAATTAAATTTTGATTGCTAAATAACTACAAAATAAAAGTAATGATTGAATTTAGTGACCAATTAAGTCAAATAATTGGTATCTAACATTAGATACCAAAGTTTTAGTGACCTATTTGACTTAATTAGTCACTAAATTTAATCATTACTTCTATTTTGTAGTTATTTAACAACCAAAATCTAATTTGGTGACTATTTTGGTCACAATTAGTAACAATTTCATTTGGTAGCTAAAAATTGGTCTCTAAACAACCTTTTTCTTGTAGTGAGTTAGTCTGATTTATCAATGTCGTCTGGTTTAATTTACTCCTAAGATTGTCCAGTTCTTGTGTCATTGTTTGACAAAGCTTCATCTAGGTTCATCTAATGAGTCTTTGGCTAAATCTACATACTCATTAGTTTGGTTAGAAACCTTAACACATCTTATAGTTGTTATCATCAAAACTCATATGAGTCTCTTATCATAAGATCGTCTAAAGAATATTGTATCTTCCAACTGACTTGACAATGCTGTGTGTATCTTTTGTTTCTTCAACATTCTCTTCATTCTCTTTATATAAGCTTCTATATATGAGAGTTTATCCTAAGCTTTATTTTGTCATCTTAAAAGTGGATGAAGATTGCAGTAGTAGACGCTCGTAAAGGAAACTTCTAATCTAATTTATTTCAACACTTTATGCATGACCCTATGCTTTTAGAAATATGTCAAAAATACTCACAATATAGAAAATATCTCAGTAATCATATAATAAAGAGTTTCTTTAAGGATATTTCTTATAGTTGTTGACATTGAATTCATTTCAAAACATAGTTTTATGGTCATTAGAACTAATCTTTTATAGAAAGAGATTTAAGTATTTTTATTTATAAATAAAATATCTTTACACCTTAATCATAGTTTTAAGTAAAAACATAAGATAGAAACTTCAGCAGAATCTTAAATTGTCTATCGGTTTAGGACAATATGAACTTTTATTTGACTTAATGTTCATTTGTACATAAAACACTTAGTATATATATAATATTATATAGTTGGATCTTAAAATATTTAGAAGTGATTAGATTATTTAATGTCTTAATAGATATGAGTGTAAGAAGATTTATATAGAAATTGAGAAAAAAATTGTAGATGAAGAAATTTATCATTTTCTGAGGACACAGAAATTGATAACATATAAATTACGTCGATTTAATCAACACTAACTGAAATAAATATTAAAATATATTTAATATTATTACAGTCGGCTAAATCAATTCTAATGTTTTTCTAAAATATTTTTACTATAGAATTGGTTTAAAACATTCTATTATCTTGTTTTTAAAATATATTTAATATTATTAGAGTTAGTTAAATCAACTCTAATACATTTTCAACTATTTTTATTTATTATCATAATCAAATAAACACTGTAATATTTTATTTATAAAATAATATTATTAAAGTCAAGTAAATTGACTCTAATATGTTTTTAAACATATTATAATTATTAAAACATATAATATTTTTTTAATATTAACACATATTTAATATTATTAAAGTCAGTTAAATTAATTATGATATTTTAAAAAGTATAATTTATGTTATTAAAATTTGTAATAATTTTATGTATTATATATTATTAAAAAAATTATAAGTATTTTGTATTGTGTTAGAATCGGTTTAGATAATAAATATAACATTCTGACCAATCATAATATTTTATTGTAATGTTGATACTTGAAGCATGAATAAACATAATTTTTTTTTTTTTACGATTGTACCAATAAGCAATTCAAAACTTCGTGCCTGATTGTTGCAAAATGTCAAAGATAGCTAGAGAAGGAATGAGCTAAGGATAGTCTAATGTTGAATCTGAAATATGAATTTCATATCAAATTAACAGAGGCATGCATTAATGACACGTCTTCAAAATTGCTTTAAAAAGAAAAATATCACTGCAAATGTACCACTAAACAATAATTATGAATAACGATATTAGGTGTAGAACAGTTCGTTCTTTAAATATGTGGTGAAGTATAATATTATTAGAGTTCTCAACTTTCCTTATATTCAGATACATCATGCATTATATTATCTTATTCAATACGTAATTATACATACTTATGTTATGTTTAGATAATAATAAAATCAAGTTTATGTTTTAATTATTTATTTAAATGATACTTAAAGAAAAAAATTAAAAATAAATATAAGATTAGAATATCAAAATCAAATTAAATAGTAAAAATCAGATAAGACAATAAAGTCAAAATAACTTATATCAAATTTTAATTAAATTGATTATTTGTAAGAAAATAAATTTTTAAAAATAAATATTATTTGTAAAAAAATAAGTTGAATATATATATATATATATATATATATAAGTAAACCCATGTTTTTTATATGATATGCGGTGTGATGACAAAAGTTGAAAGTAACATAAAATAATATGGTGGAAATAAGTTATTAAGCAATTAGGTGTAGGTTTAATAGTTCTCCAACAAATATATGATCAAAATTCAAGAGGATTTTAATTCTTTACTCCACATTTTTAATGAGAAAAGCTCATAAGAAAATAATTGAGAATTATGAACACAAGCTGCAATACTCTCCTAAACCGGTAAGAGTATTCGAACAAACTTCTTACTGTACATCAGCATAAATAAGTAAACACGTAAATTTCATCACACACATAACATTGACGAGGGGGCACTTTTATTTTATTGACCCACGACAACACTACCTTCTATTTTTATTTATACAAAAATTAACATGGTTGGTAGCTACTTGCTGTTATGGCAAGGCCCTCCATTGACACCCTCGTTTCCAGCCAAGATCATATACTTGTCTTTTCTGGTCAAGCTGGTGCATCCAAATCCTAAAGCATTCCCAATCTCACGTTGCACAGAATTGGCAACTTCGATTCTTGATTTCCCACCTTCCCGACATGTTTGTGACCGAGGTAACTGGCCTAGGATTTTAATGAAATAAGTAGGATTTGGGTTCATGAAGTGGAAAAAGGGGTCCAACCATTTGTGCCCACTAGCTGTTGTTCCATAGAACATGCTAACCTTCACATCAACAGCCACAGGAACAATGTCATCTGTGAGCTCAGCAAACAAAGGACTAAACCTTAACAAATAAGGTTCCCTGCAAGTTGTTCCCTCAGGACACACCACAAGGCTGCCTAGGCTCAGCAACTTGTCCATTGTCTCTCTGTCTCTCTCTCTGTCCCTTGTTAGTCTTATGGTTCTGATGGGGGCAACAAGCTCGTTGAATCTACTCAAGCTGTATGTGACTGCAGAGAGAGGTTTGTCCAAGACATATGCAATGTAAAGTGGGTCAAGCAAGGTTCTATGGTTGCACACATAGAGCACACCCTTTTGGTTTTCCTCATTTGGGACCAAAGACAAAGGGCTCTCGGGTCTTGAAACGGTTGTTCTTGTCCCTGAGAAGGCCAATATTGGAGCAGACACATTGAAGGAAAGCGCAATGCCAAACGTGAATCTGAAGATGGAAAGGAATAGTCCAAGGGGTAGCCACATGAAGAAAGCCAAAGCAGATGCTGGGGTTGGCCTGAAAGCCAACCTCCCATCATGGAAGATCAATGGCTTTGGATACCTCTCTTTTGGAAGGACATGCCAATTTCTCCTCTCCTGGGAGCTTAGAATTAGGCAAACCTTCTGCAGATACAGAACCAGTTAGAGGAGTTGCATATTTAGCAAGGTTTTGAAAAATAGTAATTTTAACCACGAGGTTAAGGTTTTGAGTTACTCACACACTCTGACCTCGAATACAATAACTTTGTTCACAATTTCTCAAGTTCATAAAAATTGTGCATAAAAAATTTACAACATTACAAGAAGCATGGTATGAGAGTGCACATGTATGAATTTATGTATTTGCTTAAAAATAGACAAACCTTGAATTCAGGGGAAAGTTCTTGGTCAATATACCCCATATGGTTGCCAGTGATACCGACAGTGTTTCCGTGGTCTGCTTTTGCCTCGTATAAACGAGTGTTGTTTTCCTTGCTTTCCTCGAACAATCCCAAAAAATACCCTTTAAAGGATTTAATGTCTCTTGCGACAACACCCTCAACCCCTAAGTAGTCCTTCAAGAAACCTTCAACCATGACCCTAGGCAACTTACTCAATGCCACCTTTTTCTCAAACCGCATAACAGCTTCAAAACCTTCCCACCCCACATCTTCTAGAAAGAACTTTGGCAGAATAGCTGATCCTATTCTGCACGTGTCCTTTCTGATGCCAAAAAGGCTCAAGAAAACCATAATCTTCAACCCAAGTTCGTCTTCACCCAGCAGCCACACCAAAGGGTATGAAAGAAACAAAATGAGAGATCTTAGCAACCCACCAGCTTCGAAAGCAACCAGCATGAAGTAAGAGAACAGTGAAGTTGATCGTAACAGGGTACCCTCAAATTCAAAAACCACTGCTTTATTAGCCAGTTCTTGCGTTTTGTGAACAAGAGAAACTGTTTTTAGCTTGCTAGTGCAGCTGGGGTTCATTGTGTAACAAAGGAAATGTTTTTGGCTAAGTTCTGGCTTTGAACTTCTAAAGAGCAGTTTTTTATCTTTTGCATGCTTCACTTGACTAGAGGGAGTGTGAGGCCTAAGAAATAAATAAGCAAAGCTTGCGTGACTGATAGGTCAAGTCCATTCAATGGCTTTGCAATTAGCACAGCTTCGTTGCTATCAAATTTGGGGCTACGTTGACTTAGCTGAATAAAGGACCCTGATAAAGGCACAGACACCATTAATCAACCCCACGAGGTCACAACCGTACTAGTATTCAGTGTCACACCTTCACATGCTTGCTGAACTAATTCAATTTTCATATTTAATGGCAACATTACCTATCTAGATCTTTCATCGACAAATGTAATCATCAGACAATTTCGGATGAATTTGGCGTAAAAATGAAAAAAAGAGTGGTACGAAGAACAAAAAAAATAAAACAGTAAAACTTAATATGCGGTAAGTGATTTGACATTTAATAATAGACTAATTTCGTAATTAAACCTTAACAATGGGTCCGATGGATTTATTAGACATATCGTGGGCAGTAACACATTTGTAACATTCATTGGAGGGATAGCCAAGCTATCAGTGAAATAGGTGAAGTTATAAAACTTAAATTTTCACTTAGGATTCAATTTTGCTAATGGGGATCCTCTCCCTTTCAACCTTCAAAGTTTACGTCAATGTTAACCTCTTTTGTGAAGAATGTTGCTCTCTAATTGAAGATGGAGGAAAATTGACATGGAAACTAGTATTTTGACTACTTATAATTTAAGCCTAATTGAAGATTCACACTAGTATAAAAAAGAGATTTTACATCGATTATAAGAAACTTGTTATATTAGTGTTGAAATTGATACAAGCGATGTAAATAGTTCATAATTTTTTACATTGATTTTTCAACCGATGTAAAATATATGAATATCACAAATTATAAATATAACCAATATAAAAAACATTTAAAAAATAAAAAAAAAGATACATATTACATCAGTTGTAAAAAGTCACATATTACACAATTATATACAAATGCTTTTAAATTTTTTTTAAGGGAATTTCGTGGACTAGTTTCTACATTGATTATAATATAATTGATGTAGTATATCTTCAATTAATTACAAAATTGTCATCGTATTTTTCTTTATAGTGATTCTTTTTTAACCAACATCGTATCCTACCATAGAATCTCATTGTTTTACTAGTGTCACTATGCTCCTATTTCTTACACAACAAAAAATTACTAACCTATACAAAATGCTATATACTCCTATTTACATTTTTTTGCAAGAATTACAAGACTAAGAAGAAGTAAAATATTTCTAATATTTTTATCTCAAGTGTTAAGTCTTCCTCCATGAGGCTTCATCTTCTCCACTCCTCTTAGCCAAAGATGTGATGGCTAGATAGTCCTTCATCATATCTTTCCTCTCGAAAAGGATCTGCCTTGATGTCTGATTGATGTTCAATGACAATAACCTTTATTTTTTATCTTTTATTTTTCCTCATGGATCTAAGATCATGTATAGTAAGTAGAAAACAAAAGTCGAATAAGTGTTTTTATTAAAGATTTTTACAAAATGGTTTAGGTGAAGTTTTGTAAACAGAAAAGATTTTGAAAGTTTACTATGTACACTCCTAACAAAGAGAGATACGTCGCTTAAGTACCAAGTCTTTCCTATTTAGAGTTTTCCCTATACCACCTTCAAATAATTTCTTAGTAAAAAATTTCAAAACTATTTTTCTCAAATATGTGTGGTGTGTACACAGGCTCTTAAGACCAAAAAAAGGTAAATTATTGTTTCGTTTGAGAGATTAACCCTATTTATCACAAAAACCTAAAAAGAATAAATAAAAGAAAGAACAATATAAAATGAAAGTAATGATATCTAAAAGAAAAAAATCCAGAAGAAAATCCTAAGTGAAAGTGCAAGTGACACTTTGGACCCTTGCATAGTTTCACAACTAAATACTTAACCATTACAAAGTTTAACTAATGAGATGGGAGTGCACGAAAGGCATTTTCCCTAAACACCAAAGTAAAGGAAAAAGTTACAAATGAACAACAAATTACAAGAAAAATACAAAAAAAATCGTGACAAATAAATGAGATTACAAGTAGAATAAGCAATTAGCAACAAATTTAGCTACCGAATTTGATGTTTTGTGATGAAAAATTTCATTGCTAATTCATTTTTGACCCTTTGATAGCTTTTACTTTTGTGATTTGGGTCCAACCGCCAATGATGCTTCCTCTTAATTGCTTTCACAAAATGCTCTTCCCTCCTTCCAAAGTCTCCTAAAAAAAGTAATCTCCAAGCATTCTTTAACCAACACCTGTAATGCTACCTTTAGAAGAGGTGAGTTTCTTTCAAGTTTCAAGGGATAAGTTCAAATAATTTTCTGGTAGAATGAAAAGTAAAAGTCAAGAAAAGCACAATTATAAGAGGATTAATCTCAATTGAAAGATTATAGATGACAAAACTTAAAGAAGTTTAAAGGAAAACAAACAACAAAATAAGGAACAATTTTAGAACAAACGCATAAAAGAAACCTATTGAATAGTTCTAGATTGTGAGTACTCAAACAATAATCAAAAATGAAGTTGAAACATAAAACATAATAACATGCAACTACAATTTCCAAAGAAGAAAATGAAAGCAATGAACCACTCAAAGATGTTAGAAACATTCAATCAACTAGTAGAAGTTAGGTCATGCATCATTGAGTTAATGTGAGTTTTTTTAAGCTTCTTTATCTTTTGTTTTGTTCTTTATATGTCTCGGCCTTGCAATTTCTTGTAGTTCTCAAAAAAAATTTCGTTCTCAACTTTTTGACTTTTGTTTTTTTAGTCCAAGATGCCACAATTTTGATATTTACACATTCAAATTCCAACAACTTATAATTAAGTCAAATTTTCACTCCTAATCAACTACAAATGCATGTATCATGTTCAAGAAGGTAATTCAACTTTATAAACTCAAGATAATGGACCTATAATGTCTCTACTTTTGATGAGAAAATAGGGAGATTATTTTTATATTCAGTCTAGGAAAGGATATTGATGCCACACTCAAGAAAGATGAGAAGGTGAGTGATAAGTCATCGTCACAGGTTATCCTGATAAGATCATATTTAGGTTCTTATAACTCATAACACCATAAAGTTCTCATGTAAAGAATACTTACTTTTCTTTCAAAATTCATCTATATCTATTAGATTTCTAAGTATGTCCTTTTACCAAATAATGTAAGACCATCTAAATTCTACATTAATCATGACTATGTTACATTTAATACCCACTAGTAGTAATTAACCCCCATTAGAATTGTCTTTATTTCCCACTATATATGTCATTATTTTCTACCATGAGAACATGAATGATTCACAAATTTTTTTTTTCTCTTCCCATGTGACCATCCAACTACTTAATTAAAAATATAATAAAAATTAAAAACAAAACCTAAAATTATATTGACCCCATGAAGATCGTATCAGTTTTACTGCAGGTTTTCTAAAAAAAAATTTACCAAATTTTACTTATGAACTACAAGCAAAGAAGATTCAAAACTATATAAAAAAAATTCTAAAGTAAGAGCATTTGGCTAGCCTATTTTTGAAGTAAAAAATTTGTAAAGAAATTTGGACTACTTATGGAAGTTTATGACATGTTTAAGAATTAAACAAAACTTAGGAGATTAATAAATTTAAATCTAAGATACAAAAGTTTCTAACACAGACTATACTAGCAAACATGCAATTAGAAACCTAAACATGATATTTATTCAAGAAAAAAGAACTAAAATTTGAATCAGGGGTTCTCTTCAAAGGAAGGTTCCTTGGAGAAGATCATTTAGGACAATACTCCCATTTTATAGAATTTAAAAAAATAGAAGAATGGATAATATCAACTCAATTCTAATTCAATTTCAAAGTGATTTGCACAAGAGGTAATTGGTTGTATTTATAAGAGTTGGAGAACTCTTGAACATAATGATCCAGGGGATGTGAGACTAATTACACAAAGCAAGGAACACAAGCAATTTTCGTCTATCTAGCTTATCCATGTCCCACATCACCTAAAATAAGGTAAATTCATGTGTTTATAAGTGTTTTTCCTCCATTACTTAGTGCATGGTCGTATATGTTGTGTGTGGGCAAATTTATGACAATGTGCATCTAGGATTTGTTACTCTCCAATTGGCCTATTTGGGGGTGGAAGAAATTGACTTGGGAACTAGGTTTTTGACCACCCAATCTATCCTAATTGGAGGCCTACTATGCTCGTACTTGTTACATAATAAAAAATTACTAATCCTATACAAAATGTTCTACTCCTATTTATATTTTTTATAAGATGTACTAGACTAAGAAAAAGGAAAAGATTTCTAATTTTTTTTGTTCAAGTGTTAAGTCTTCCTCCATAAGGCTTCATCTTCTCCATTCCTCTTAGCAAAGATGTATTGGTTAGATAGTCCTATATCATACACAGTAATATTCAACACTGTAATCCATTACTTTGTGAGTTTGTCTTCTGAACTTTAATTATGCTAACTCTAAGAGTGTTCTTTTATATTATTGAGAGGTATTAATCTCAAGGAAGGATTAAGATAGGTTAAACCAAGAGTATTTTGTGTATTCATTGCAACCTCAAGAGATTTGTGTACACGACATAACCTAAAAAGGTTAATTTAGTTGTTGTAATCATTATTTGTTTATTCAACCTCTTAATTTATTTGCTTAAGGGAAAATTGGACGTAGCTCACATTTTGGGACAAACCAATATAAATCTTGTTGAGTTTTTTGCTTGATTTGATATAAGACAATCTAGTCTAGTTTGTCTCAAGAAATAGTCTATAGTCTCTATTCAACCTTAGCCCTCTTCTAGTTGTGCCAACAGTTGGTATCAAAGATAACCACTGGGTTATTTCTCAACAAGACAAGAGGAAATGATTTAGATAGACTCTATGGACTCTAAAGGTCAAACTATCAACCCTCCATCCATGTTTAAGTGTGAGAAGTATGAGTTATGAAAAGTTAAGATGGTTGTTTTATTTAGTTTAACAAAATAGACCTACTAGAAGAAACTGGGAATGGCATTCCTACTTTGTTTCATGCCACTAGAAGGTTGCTACCTCGAGATGTCTAGACTGAATATCAAAGAGGAGATATCAGCTAAATGCCAAAGACATATTCAGATATGTGTCTTTTTGAAAAGGAGATTTCTAAATTCCATGCTATGAGAAGTTCTAAAGAGATGTGGGAGATCATGGCACTATCACACAAAAGATCAAAAGAGGTCAAGAGAAACAAGTTGACTCTACTTAAATGCTAGTATTAGATGTTCAGAATGAAGAACAATGAGACTATCCAATCTATGGTTGCTAGGTTGCAAACTACTCTTAATATTGTAAGATCTCTTGAAACCATCATCAACTAGTATGAGAATAATGGCAAGGTGTTGAGGACCCTTCCCTCTTTGTAGAAAGCTCAAGAGACAACCTGAAGAGCATCTGAGGACCAGAAAGTTATGCCTTTGAATGAACTAGTAAATATACTTAAGCCAAGGAAGAAGAAAGAATACAAGGAGAAGATTGTCTGCTATGACTATAAGAATCCTAGACACTTTAGAGCAGAATGTCTACACTAGGAAAACAATGAAAAGGAGAAGGATAGGAAAAAATTTACAAAAAGAAGAGCTTCATGTCCATGTGGGAAGATCTTGACTCTTCCAATTCTAAGTTAAAACAAGAGGAGGCAAGTATAGGTATGATAGTTAACACCGTCTACAACTCAACATCAGATGAGTTTGACGAAGAGTTAGAATTGTTTGACTTGCATTCTCTTTAGTTAGCATACCATGAAGCTTTATCAAATACTTCTAAAATAACCACTACCTTTAAAGATATGAAAAGGAGTTTTAAGAATGCTTGTAAAGATAAGAACAAAAATAAGACAATAAAACTCTTGAGACTCTCAAATATGAAATCACAATAAGATTTTCATTTAATGTATAAAAAAAGGGTTTACAAATATAGGAGATTCCCTCGTATAGAAGGTGAGTTCGTACAAGGAGTGGAAAAGACAACAAAGTTGAATTAACTTTACTAATCAAGAGTTAACTCTACTAAGCATGATTAATACATGTTAATCACTTGAAATTAGCGAGTTCACATGGCTATTTCATTGAATCTACGTAGAGTATTGATGACTCTTTGACAAGTAATGATGACTCTTGCAGAAGTCGCATGTTAGGAACCTATTTCTCTAGTGGACACAAGAAGACTCTTGAAAGCTTAAAGGATCATGTGGAAGAGTCAAATTACCTCATGTGCACTTGAAAGTGACATGTGGTAGTTTATATGCTTCAAAAGACACTTTAAACTTCAAGACTTCTAGAATTTCATCCAAGCTTGCTCAAGTTTAAACCAAGAGGTCTTAACTTCTCTCAAGTTCATGTAAAGACTAAGAAACTACATATGTATATGTCTTCTAATCTCCTCTTTCAAAGCTTGGAGTTTTCCTCTTGTTAGCGTTCCTTAGAATCTCCCTTTTATTTTTTCTTGTATGTTCTTCTTTGTCATGCTTTTTGTCTTGTCCTTATCCTTTAATCGATTAGCATTCTTTTCTATTAATTAATATGAGTGTATTTTGTTGTTGTGTTGTTTCTTTTAATTAATTAATTAAAACATAGTTTAATCAGTTATTTGTGAGTGTTTTAATTTGGGATTTTTTGTTTTAATAATTATCATAGATAATAATTGATTATTTACGTGTTATTCAAATGGTTAACTTTTAAGAACAATTTAATCAATTACCTAAATTTTTAATTGATTAATGTTACTATTTTTTGTTGTTATAACCGATTGAAATGATTATATTTTGCATAATAATTCATGTCAATTGATTGTAACTTAGATTTTTGTGCAAAAATGGTAATATTTTGGCCTATAAGTATTGAAACATGGTTAACTATCATAATTATTGTTTGTTGAAATCGAACTCTTTTCTGAGCATTATTCATTCTCTAGTTCTCTCCACTCTCTCAAAAAGCACAACTTCACAAATGACATCCCCTTCTCTTCCTACAAGAGTTAAGAGGCATACAATTAAGTGAGGAAAGGCTCCAAGACTACAGAGAAGAATAAAGAAGTCACAGAGCTAGATAATCGATCAACAAATTACAAGGACTTTGCACTTGTTTGGGCTTCTAATAAGACATTTAGGATAAAGTTCAAAATTGAATGATTACTCAAGAGTTTTTGGAGCATCAAGAAAATAAGACATCTATTTGTAAAAATTGTATATAATAGTGTAGAATTTATTTTGAGCCTTGTATTTTGGGCCACGTAGTGTAGGATTTCTTTTTGGACCTTGAAATTGGGTCAAGCTTTGAAAAGACCAAAAACTAACCTTGAGAGAGAGTGAAAGCACCACCTGTGGTAAAAACCCTAGCTTAAGCACCAAGTTAGGTAAAAACCCTAACTTGCATGGCAAGCTAGGGTTAGGCGCCTCCCATAGGCACAGTGCCACATGGCACTCTCCCAATGGAGAGGATTCTCTCCAATCATGGCTTGCCACTTGTCATGCTCTTAGTTGAGAGTTTTTGATAAAATTGCAAGACAAGTTAGGGTTAGGGTTAGTCATCTTTTGAACTGTCAAAAACTTTGATGATATAATGAATTGTTGCCAAAAAATTTCTAGCACTTCTAACTTGTTAAGGTTCTCTCTAGACTAGTCTTTTTCAAGAAATTTTTGTAAACTTCCTCCTACGTGTTGACCTAATCTCACACTAGGAATTCAACATATTCTCCATCTCATCTTCAAATCGTAACATCTTTTATATGTTATTCATGCTTCTGCACTACTACTTTACACTTTCATGCAAATAAATCCAAACAAAACTCGAATTTGAAGAAGATATGCTTGGCGCAAGCTTCATGGAAGGTGTTCATCCATCATGTGGTATCTAAAGTCATGGTCTTCAAGATCTAAGTGTTTCTTCTTCAATTTAGTGTTGTTTACATCAATTCTTATATGTTTTAAGTAGTTTTTACCAATGAAAATTATATGTCTTGTTTTATGGTTCAAATTGTTTGTTCTTACTTGAACCTTCATTTTTGCGTTTTAGGTGTTTATATGATGTGTGTTGAAACTATTTTTGTATTTTTTTGAGTTTTTCTTCAATTTCAAAGGTGGGGGATCACTTTGTTTTTAAGTAATTTTTGGTTTATAATCCTTACATGTTATGTCTAATGTTGTGTGAATCCAAATATGTCATAAATTTTGTGAGTAGAAAGTTGTTTATAAGGTGTTTGTGAAAATATTTAGGCTATATCTACTATGTGTTTATTGAAATGACTTATGTATGTAAATTGAACTTGTATTGTGCTTTTCAGTTTTTGAATTTATGTTCCTTAGCTTGTTATTCGATCATTAGCATGTTTCTTACAGATAATTTTTCTTTATGTCTTGCAGTCTTGCTCAATTTCGTTGGCTTCTTGTAGGTTTCACCTCTCGAAAACTGTTTGATATTAACAATAGATTGTAAAAATTAATGCAAAAAGAATTACGCAATATTTTTAGTGAAATTTTATATTTAAACACTTTAATATGTTAGAAATATTGTGTTAAAAAGGTGCATCCAAATTCAAAATAGAAAAAAGATGATAAATCATAAGAGTCAGGATGCTACATATTCGAAAACAAAGTTCTCTCTTTACATGTTATTCTCCGATCTAAATTTTTTTGAAAATTTTTCCAGTGTTTTTTTTTTATCTAAATTTGTTATGGCCTATATTATGTGTGGATCTGAAAATTTCAAGGTCAAATTATAAAAGTATTGACATAATTTTTTTGAAGCATCATTGCAAGTTCACTCTAGTTTTTAATTTTTTTTGTATTCCATTCGCAAAACAATCCTATTTTGTATTCCACTCGAGAACCAATCTTAGGTTTTCTTATTGTGTGTCTACTTTCTTCCTAAATTTAGTTTTTTTTTTTTTTAATAAATTATGCAAAAAAAAAAGTCCAATTTTTATTTCTTCATAATTTTTGTTGAATAAAACAAAAACATATATTACAAGAAAAAAAAAAACTATTTAGATACCAATTTTAGCTACCAAATAAAATGATTTTTAATTGTGACTAAAATAACTACCAAATTAGGTTTTTGTTACTAAATAACTAGAAAATAAAAGCAATAATTGAATTTAATGACCAATTAAGTCAAGATAATTAGTATCTAATATTAGCTACTAAGGTGTGTAAGTGGCTAAAATTTTGATAGCTAATGTTAGATACTAATTATCTTGACTTAAGTTGTCACTAAATTCAATCATTATTTTTATTTTGTAGTTATTTAACAACCAAAACCTAATTTGATGATTATTTTGGTCACAATTAGAATCCATTTTATTTGATAACTAAAATTTGTGTTTAAATAATTTTTTTTAGAGATAAATGAAGGAATATTAACTTAACAAGTACTATACTATTCTCTTACCTAAACTGTTGAAAAACGTTTTGGATGTTACACATCAAGTCAAAAAAATTAAAAAGGTGCAAACCCTTTATTTTATAAAATTAATTTAGATAAAAAAGTGTTAAAGGATTAAGTATATAAATAATTTAGTTTAAAATTTATTTAAATATTATTTTTTAATTATTATTATAGAAATTAATTTATCAAATAAAAATAACAATAGTAATATCAAACATTTTTTAAGAATAATAAATCTTTAAAAATTACATAAAAAGCTTTAAACTTAAATTTTTAATATTTTTTTAAACAAAAGATGAACTGGTCTGTCTTAACCCGTTAGCGACCAGCCAGGTTGCAGATATGTTACTACGAGCTGACAATTTTAATTAACTGGTTTGTGTTCTATTTTTTTTTTTCTTTTATGGAATGATATATTGGATTCAAGCCATTTTGTACCTTCTGTCGGATAGAAAAGGAAAATAATAATAGAAAAAGTAAAACAAGTGTAGTTTAGTTAATTGAGTCTGGTACGAAGTTGTTGTAAACTTCTAACATTGTTTCCTGCTAAAATAAAATTGAATGTATCATTTCATGGATAAGCCTGTTACAAATTATTTCATATTATATCTTGTTTTGAGTTAAAAGATTAGATATATAGTTATACTAAATATCTAAAACAATTCTTTTTCTATAGTAATTTTATATGATTTTAACATTAAATCTGAATGTTTTTTTTAAGACAAATAAACTATTTATTGATTTTTTAAGTAATTTATAAGTTAATTTAATCAACATAAAGTATTTAATAAACTAATGCTACAAACTACTTCAAATATATTTTAACTTATAATTTAACTTTTTTTTCCTTTATATTATAATATATTTATTAGCGTGAATATATTTTAATATATTTAATGAGCATTTTTAACATTTAACATATTAAATATTGTTATTTTCACACTACTAATAATACTTATTGAGCTATTTTTTATTTTTTTATTTAATTCAGATTAAAACAATTTTAATATTACAAATTATTATAAATTGAATTAAGTAATGGTTTATTCAATGAAGTTTATGTGAAAATTATATATAATAAAAATTGGAAAAAATAAATATAATGTGACGATGATATAAATTGAGAAATTAAAAATTTTAAATATCTAGAAGTAAATAAAAAATTAATTTGATTAATATTCAATAGATCAACTCATTTAAATAAAATTATTATCCCAATAAAGAAGCATAATAATTATTTAAAAATAAAACAAGCACTTAAACATTTAAAATAATTTAGTTATTTTTTAAAAATCTAAAATTATAATAATATAATTATATTTTTTCTTAAAAAATACAAATTTTTATTTGTATAATTAAAGTTGAGTAGTTATATCGTTTTATATTAACTAATTAATTTATTAGCTAATTTTATCCAGTTTTTTTCATTTAATAAATTAATTTATTAATTTGAAATTTATAAATAAGAGTTTATGAACCAAAAAAATAACTTATAAATGAGTTTTGACAAACACACTTCTAACTACCAAATTCCAATCCAAGTCACTAAATATGAGCTTCTTTTTTAGCCTTGAGTAATTACTCATTGTTTGCTCATAAAAAGAAAAGAAAACAGCTATTAATTTCCCTTAATAATTTTGTACATGTATATGATATGATGCTCAACGCCATACAGCTTTGTTAGCAAACTCAGACTCGATAATTTGTCAAAGGGGGCACATATGGTTTCAGAGGTTTATTAAAATTTAGTTGAAATTACAAAATAACTTGTACGCTTTTATACATTTTTAAACTTATTTTAATAATTTGTATAATTAATTTTGTGAAAAACTCTGTTTTTAATTAAGACTTTTAGTATTCAGAAATATAATTAAAATGTTTATACAATTACTCAGAACTATTGCTTTGGATTGGAAGTAAAACTGCAGCGATGTAAGGAGTAGATTTACAATAATCATACATAATACTCAATGCTTTTGTAAATAACTTTTATTATTTTTGCTATTTCACATGAAAAAGAAGAGGAAAATGGTAAAAATAAAAAACTAGTCGATTGTGTTGGAATGTTTAAAAGTAAGATTTAATTAAAGGATTAATTAAGTTTTAAGATTGTCGTAAATTTAGAAAAAAAAATATTTTCATTGAGTTCTCATTTCAACAAATTGTTTCTTATCATTTTGAACCAAAACAATAAAAATTATTTATTATTAAATGTCTCACAAACAGGTTTCATTAAATGCGTTTCACTACCTTCACCCCTATTCAACTCCACACTTGTTTCATAGTCTTCAAAACTCATATTTAGGTTTTCATTTTTTTTTCCTTTTCATTTTCCTTTATTCTCATCTAACAATAAAAGTCACTTTATGCCACAAAACTACGTAATTTAATATTAACATAAAATAATATGCAAAGACAACTAAAGTAAAGTGACAGATAAGACAACAATCATGTCATCCAATTAAAAAATAAATAAAACTTTAATAGCAGGGACTCAATAAAAAATATAGATTTATTTTTATAATAAATTTTAAAACAAAAATAATTCAAATTTAATTAAAATAATCAAGTTTATGAGAAAATTGAAATTTAATTAAATATTTAATTAAAATAAAGAAATAAAATAAAGATGTATTTCACCCAAAAAAAAATTAAATTTACATTATGTTAGAGGGGCAAACTCATCTACGCTTTCACGAGTGCATTTAGGGAACAATAGAGAGATAAAGATACCTATAGCTAAATTTAGTTTGAAGGGAGCAAAATATGACCTGGGTGATTAATATAGAGACTTTATGACAACTTCAAGTTCTGTAAATTTTCATAATCGTTTAATTTTTTTTATTCAATATATAAATGTTAATATTTTTTATTTTTAAGGGATTTAATATATTTGTTTTATTTAACAAATCTCTAATAAAATATATTTTAAATAATTAAAATTTATAAAAAAAAAAGTTAAGTAATTTGCGTTGATCATTTCTGAAATTTTGTGAAATTACATAACTTTTTATTTGTTTTTTTTTTTACAATTAGGATAATATTTTTTTATAGATAATACAAAGCAATATTTGTTTTGAGATAATTAAGTAGAGTTACAAGAATATTAGTGTAACATTTTTAAATATTTAAAAAATATGTGTGTAGTGTTATTCATAACCATTAAAAATATCAACGTAGACATTGGGACAATCGTATAACTTTATGAAAAGAATTTAGACTAAACTACTTTTTGAAATATACATGATAAGTAGTTTCTTATATTGAAAATATAAAATATAAATTTTATTGTATTATATGATTCTTAAACAAGTTGTATCCAATTTATCTCAGAAGAAATTTTAAGAAATTCTAAAGAATTTTGTATTTCATATTTTTTTTTTCCTTTTTGTTTTCTATGTCTTTTTCTTGTTTCAAAATATTGTTTTTTTTTATCGATAAGCAACATATGTTTACTAAAACGACTTTATTTTTTTTAAAATAATGTTCATGTGACTTTATATTTCTCAAATAAAAAATTATTTCGTGTAACTGATATTTTTTTCAAGTACATAATGTTAAAAAATAAATAGATTAATTCTATAACATAACTCATATGAAATATAATTATAGATTTAAATGTGATTTATAAACTAAAAGAATATGAACAATTATTTTTTAAGATACGATGATAACTGATGAATGTTGACAAAAATAAAGAACACGAAATATGTTTCTGGAGTGGAAGCTCTTGTGTGTTAACTACCAAGAATTGAGAAAGAAAAATGATTAGGAAAAGATAGACTAAAAGAGAATTAAAAAAATTTATTTCATTGAATGTATCATGAATGAGATTAAGATAAAATTTTCTCACTACAAGAGAATAATAGATTTTAAAATTCTTATAATGTAAATTAATTTATTATTATACGCTTACTCTCCTCTTTTATTCAGTAATAGTACAATAACTGTTGATGTAAACATGTGAAGAAAATAACTTATCAAGTAGTACATCACCAAAGCATGTCACATATTAAATAATCCAACTGTCTGTTGGTTATTCCTTTAATAATGATCTGAAATATGAAAGTGAATAGATGTAATCTATTTATTCTTTATCTAAGTTAAAGGGGTCCACTTCAGACATAAATTTTAACAGTAACTATTAGTTCAGAAGTTAATATATATAAGTTTTTATATCAAAGAAACTGAACACAAATTCATTCGGATCAACCCGTTGGTTTATATTATAAGAATAAAATTTTAATTATTAGTGAATAATATAAAATATATTTTTATTCTCAAATACATATTCTTGTCTCACAAGTTCATTCATTTATAAAAAGTTATATGCGAATTTTAAGCTTTGCAAGGGAAGTCATGTATAGTCCCTTCATAACTTCTCAACTTGTTACAAATAATTGGACCAGAAGAAGTTATGGACTATCTTAAATATAGATTCCTAACGAACTCTTGAACAATAACTTTAGGGGTAAAAATATGCATTTAAATTAACCGCATAATATTCATATAAAATTGTTACAGTCCATTCTTTATTAGTTGTATAGGTATTAGGTAGTATAGGTGGGTATGTCTTCCTCCATTACATGTCTATATCAGTAAACTACAAACAAAATGAAATAATTACGTTCTATTTAATCACTGAAAAACCCTAATTATGCTATTAAGAGAAATGTTTTAAAATCAATGAATCTGATGATGAGTTGGAAGGTTGATATGAGCTCCAAAATATGCATGCTTGGTAAATTTATAAAACATTATTCATATTTAACAAGTTTAATGAATAAATCTAATTCCTTTGATACAATATTATTGTCAATGTTTAATTTCGATTCTCACAGTTGATTTTAGTATCTTCTATAAAAGTCCTTTTAAAATACTAATTAAATCATGTCCAGAATAAAGTAGAAGATATGAAGGATGCCAAATGTCACAAAACCAATTTAAATGCTAATCTAAGATATTGAAATGCTACATGCATGAGTGAGTTATATTCTGTGTAGGTGGAAGCGTAATATGAGCCCACGTGTACTAGGTTAAGTATGTGCAAATGCTGAACAAACAAGTGTCTTTGCTCTGATGGTTTCACATGGATCATGCTACCTTCCCTTCATACAAAAGTTCAACCAGTGTTGTCAAGATGGAAATAATACAATCAAAATATGAACAGCACCATCCACTACCTAATTGAAGGCTTAATTAAGCAATTAATGTGAGATCTTTCAATTCTCTTAAACTGGTAAAATTGCTACACGTGGATTTATGAAGGTCTCAAGTCTCACCAAGATAATGCATAACCGTTTTTTATGGATTCAATTGCACATCTATAGTTCAGATAGCTGTTTCTTTTTTCTCTAACAAGCTAAATAGCCATATTATGAGGTAGTTATTAGTCATAAAACTAATGGCCCAAAAACATTTAATTTTCTTTTCTTAATTTAACGATTGATTCGGTAATCGCAAGAGAAAGGCTAGTATATCTGTCATTACATTATATAGATGTCAATACATGTAAAGATAAAGATATGAGATATTTGGTAAAGGAACCATAACTTAATTTACAACTAGTTGTAATTTGAATGGGAAAATGCTTTTTTGCAACTGAAAAATTAATTCAGTGTCTAAATTAATGCTAAATACACTGTGTGTTTCTCTTTAATATATTGTTTAAAAATTGGTCATTTTAAGAAATGTAATACCCTAGAAAATAGCTATAGAATAAAAACTAAACCAAAATTTAATTTTAGAGATAAATAAGATAATACCTATTTTTTTTAACAGAAGAGTTGTTTAAGTAAATAAAAGATAATTATTTACTTTTTATTTTTATAGCAAACA
>Ga0099824_1000207_pt1 | contig 57705 bp, 24 predicted proteins | sample SiratrowhiteBW_FD_76837 | JGI IMG/M metagenome (GOLD analysis project Ga0099824, IMG submission 76837) | Root nodule microbial communities of legume samples collected from California, USA - Siratro white BW | ecosystem: Host-associated > Plants > Roots > Nodule | place: USA: California... | reverse complement strand
TCTCTTTTATATATATATATATATATATATATATTATATCTATATATAATAATATATAAAAAATATATATATATATATATATATATATATATATATATATATATATATATATATATATATATGAATAAATTATTAAAATAAATTTTTAACATATGAAAAAAAGATATTTTAACCAATATATTATAACTATTCAATCTCCTTTAAATATTAATGTACAATAATAATATGGGTTACACTATAGATTTATACCATCAAAGATATTCAATAAATAAATAAATTATGTATTGACATATGTTACATACAATAATTCGGAAGGTGAATTTAATTAAACTTAAACTGTACGTTCACACATGTCAAGTAAGAAATAACGAACCCAAAATAAAAATTATCTAAAAAAATGTCTTAGATAATTATATTTTATATTTATTTAAATATTTTTCATTTTGAAAAATAATTTTGTAATATTTTTCTTAACTTTATACTATTATATTTTGAATATTAATATGTGACTTAATGGAAGGACTAACAAAATTAAGTTAAGAATTATATTAATAATTATAGTATTAAAATGGAATTCTTTGTAAAATAGTTAAATTTATATTATATTATAAACCATAAAATTTAAATCAATAATTCTTTTAAACGACAATAGTATATGTTCTTAATTACTACTTGAGAAGTCAACTTAAATATAGGAAAAACAATGTTTGTATTTAATAAAATTAAATAGAAGTAAAGTTTAACTTAAGCAATCATATTTAATGCTATTTTAAAAATATATTTATATTAAAATCTAAACACAATCTCCATTAAATATAATTAAACAAATTGAAAACATAAATCTTTTATGAAATAAAAAAATGAACTTTACTAAATTCTTTTAATAGGTATGAAATTATATATTTTGTCTAAACTTAATCCTAGTTTAGAGAATTCGAGAAAAAAAAAGCAGTTAATTTGACAAAAAATTTAAAAGAAGTTTTGGGACAAACAATTTTTTAAAAATATCTTATAAATGAAGACTAAAAGAAGTTAGCAATTTTTTGTCTATTTCAGTTTTTATTTCAATGGAAAAAGTAACCTTTTTCTATATGTCACCCAACATAAATGCTGTCATAAATGATTTCTTTATTTGATCATTTGCATGTTCACCACTTGTCACCCAATGTAACTGCTGCCATTCACACATTCCTAAATGCTGCCATTAACATTTTCATAAATATAAATATTAATGTTGCTGTTAACACTCTCATAAAGTCAAAACTCTCAGTGAAAATTTACATAAATTTTTTCTTCCTATCTGGCTCAACACTTCCTTGCCTCGATTAGGAACAAATGCTGTCTGGTTAATTAAAAAAATATTTTGAATTTGCTACTGTTTTTTACAATCCCATCAATGTAACTCCGAAATTTTGATATTTTTAAATATATTAAATAAAATAATTTAAAGACACAACAGAAAAATCGTACCAAAACCATTAGAGAATCTGGACTCCTAAAAAGTCTTCTTCAATTCATAAGATGTTAATATTATTATTCTTGTTAAGGATAACAAAATTACCATATTTAATGAAATTTAAGTGATGTATATTTGAGAGAGAGAGGTTAAAAAAAAACTTATTTTCTCTTTTTTTTTTTTATTTCAGTTTCAATAGGGATTTTACTAATCACAATCTTTATCCTAATTGGAAAAGCCCACTTAAGAAATTAACAAAACAACCACACTCAATGAATTTAATTATAAGGCAAGTAGGCCAATAATGTCACATCATAAAATGCTGACAGAGATGCAACAAAGTAATAAGGACTAAAAATGAAAAAAAAAAAAAAAACATGATTGTTCCACGCAGGTTTCTGTAATTCGGCACCCAACAAACACAACCTATCATCATCATCATATACATCTCAACATTCCAGTTCAATTTTTTTTTAATTATGTTTGAACACTCATTTTCGTAAGCCCTTCGAATTAAAAAAAAATCATAAATTAAATCTAATTTTAACTTCAAAAGTTGATTTTAATTTTTTCTTTTATTTCGGTCTTATAGAAGGAACTTCTAAAAGAAAAATGGTCTAACTTACCCTTTTAATATTGTGATGGAATTTTCTTTAGGCCATCTAACCCTTGCCTAACAAAGTCTCATCTCACACATTCAATTAATGAGATTATTCATTCAGAAAACATAGTGATTGCAAATTATCACACATGACAAAATTAACCCACTATATAAATCAATGACCCCTCTTCCCCCACACACTTCACCCTTGTTCCTTTCATTTTCATTTTCCATTGTTACACAGAGAGGATTTGAAAAGAAAGAAGAAGAAGAAGAAGAAGATGAGTTCTGTGTGCATATCAAACTGTGTGAACGACGCACGTGTGCCGGTGCGTGCGTCATACGTGAATCTCTACAAGTGGCCGGAATCCGAAGCGGAGTTTGTGCGTAGAAGGGGTTCGCACGTGCGTGGGCACCCGAGGTTGGTGGATAGTATCTCGTGCAGACAGATGTACCTACGAAGCTACAAATTTTCGAGGAAAGAGACGGTGCCGGAGAAAACCCAGAAATGTTTCGGAAAAGTTAAGGAGAAAGTGAAGGGTAGGTCTCGTCATAAGGGTAATGGGTTTGTGAGGAGAAGGAAGTGTTTGGTTTGGAGAAAAATGAGGGAAATCTCTTTCGCCGCCTTGTTTAAGATTTTCCGCAGGTTCTTGTCTTGCGGCGCTAGTTTAGATGTTGTCCAAACAAAATCTTGACTTCCATACATTATTCTCTTTCGTTAGTTTAAGGTTTCAATTTCAATTCAACAGCCAAATTTCCTTTTTGTGTATCATTATTTTTCTTTTTCATTTTTTAATTTGTTTTTGAGTGGGGTTTGTGAATGTAAGTATGGAATTTATGTTTAGGGTTATGTATTATTTTTTTTTATTTGTACGATGTAGAAGATTTTGTTAATTTTGCTCTCTTTCAGCATATTATTACCTTCCATATCCCATGGATGAATGTGAAAGTCATGATGAACTATTGAAGTTTATCTTTTTAGTTTTTTGGCTTTTCTTCTTTGAGTAACACTACCATGATAAGGGTTAGGAAGTGTTTTGTCTTTAACCTATTTTTTTTTTAGTATCGATTCAAATTTATTGATAATTATAACGTTATTTTGCTAAAATTCATGAGTAGAGAGCAAGAACTATTATATCTTATAATTTTTAACGGATTTCAATTAATGATAAATAATGCGTTATTTTTTATTTTGGATAAAAAAACGTATTGTTAGAATTATGCTTGTTTTAATGAATAAGTGAATCAATTAATTACGAGTAATGCATTTGCATGTGTTTGCCTGGAAAATAGTAAACTTATGTTGGAACTTGAAAGCTTTTGACTAACGTGTTGAAAAATGAAACTGTTAACGGAGTGATGGTGACTATTGATTTGGGCTTTTATTGATAATACATTTTAACTGTAATTTCAACGAAAAAAAATAGGGAGAACTTAGTATTTTTATATATTATTTTTAATATTATATTTTCTAATGATAGTGAAATTATCTATTTTAATTACTTATTTTATCTCTAAAGACAAAAAAACAAATGTCATATATTTTTAGGAATTACTAATTATAATATATTAAAATTATGTAATATTAAAAATAATAAATATTTTTTTTCTTTTTCCTTTACACATTTTAAATATAACAAAAAACTATAGAGATTAAAATAAAATAGAATAATATATGTAGGGACTTAAACTATATTTAAGTAAATTATTTTACACTAATTTCAAATTGTGTAATGACAAAAAATAAATAATAATAATTGTTTATGTTATATATAATTTTAATACATTATTGTAAGAGTTCCTCTCATATAACTTTTTCTCTCTCTGAAAAAAATATATTTAAATTGTATATTAAAATATTGAATGCGTTGTACGTATCATCTATTGAATTTGTGATAAAATAGATAGTTTTGATGAGAGTGTTACAATTATAATTATTAATTTAAAAATATAAAATGTATTTTATTGTCTTTATCTTTAGAGATGAAATATCTGTTGGTAACGTATTAAAAGAAAATAATTGATGTAGAGAAAATAAATTATAAGCTTTAAGTAAAATATAATGATTTTACATAAGCTACAATTAAAAAGTAAACATAACATATGTTAAAAACATATATTCCTTCCTCATCCACTAAAATTCAAAAAAAAAAAATATTATAACCATATTATACTTATTATTTAAATCTACTCCAAATATATGGATTTGGATTGCATTTTAAGAATCCAATTCATGCCCACCCTTACAACATAAAATAAAAATTTGGAAAATGCATAAGATCAAATAGAGTTAATAGATTGAATTTATATACATTTAAAAAGAAAATGAGAAATTATGGTGTTAATTACTTTATTACATGCACTTCTAAGATACCAATGATCTACATTTTTAGGTTGTACCTCAAATCCACACTAGAAAGATTGAGTTTGGTTACATATTTAAAATCCACACTAGAAAGATTAGCTACCCATTGTCATGAGAAACATCAAAATTCAGAAAGAAAAAAAAAATGAAGAAGAATGGTATAAGATAGGAGCAATGGAATAATGTTATCTGTATTTACAGTTTAGAAAGATACATGAATTATAATGGCACCTTTCAAATAAATCTCAAAATTTTTGGAAAAGTAGAAAGAAACTGGACGAGCAAAATTTGCTCCAAGTAAACTGTAAATTCCAAAAAAAATTGTTTCTACTTAGACTCAAACAATTTTTCAATGCTTTACCTATGACCGAATATTTACATGGCAAAAATTTCTTGTTAAATGAATTTTGTGGATCTTTCCCATTAATCATATTTCGCTCAGAAAATGTAATTAAGGAATATTTGAGAAGTTTACTCAACAATAAAAGTTTAGTGAGATCTTTAAAAATTATCTTGGCTTATTCTAACTCTTTTGTTTTTTACTAGAATCTTCATCTTTCTCTTCCTTCTTCCAAAATGATTATCCAATTCTCATAGGCAATTGTTAAAGCCACAAAACATAAATATTAGTGATTTTGCATGAAATTTAAGTAAAATTTGTCGAATAAGCATTACTCTAAAGGAAAAGAATTATGATAACTCTTAAACACCTAAAAATTAAAGTTCAAATAAGTTATTACTAAATGTCTTTGGACCAAACTCTTAATTTGGTGCATAACAATGAGAAGGGAACGCAGCATCAAAGAAAAATCAGAGCAACACCATAATAATAACGAGAAAATAGATATAAATATTAAAATAATGAGTTGAAATGAATCTAATCATGGAGGTATTTTTATATTTGATTTCCAGAGTCGAAATTTGAAGTTGTAATGCTTATAAGTGGTGGTCAAAAGAGAACATAATTGAGCAATGGCGTGAATAAATAAAGATAAAAATATAATCATAACTTCCACCTAATAACATTCTTTTTCATGGGTTTTACCTGAAAACTTGCGTTTTACTCTTTGTTCTGGCCGGTGGGGATCTAATCAGTGTGCTTCCTTAAGCTCATTCTTCTCTTATTGCTAAACTTTTTTCCCTCTAAAGTGCTTAACAACATCATTCATCTTCATCACAATCACTTTCCACCTACTTCACTCCTTAATCACATGCAAGTGCTTACGAACCTTACATATTTTTAAGAGAATGTTAAATAAATTTAATGTAAATAAAAAACTATATTGTCATTTAATCATAATAGGGACCAATTGAAATTTTTTACACATTTAGAGACTAAATTAATTTTTTAGAGGAATATTTGGTAGTGCATCACATATTTAAAAACCAATTAATCGTTTACCCATATAAATTGAAAAAGACTCCCAAATCTTGTAATTCTTTTAGTTGGATTTAATATTAAGTTCACTTATATTATTATTTTATGACTTATTTGAACAGGTTTCCTTAATTTTTCTGATTACTAACGAAAATATTATTTATTGAATTTTCAAAACATTTTAAAATATAGTTTAAGGAAAAATTACTATAGAGATTAGCCCCATAGCAAGCCTAAATATTAACCTTCACTATCAATTTAATCATTTTCGTTGCCACTCTAGAATTTTGCTAACAATTAGCATCAAACAGTAATATTTCTTAATCATTGGCTCAATTTAATTTTCTTGCTCGTCGTCTGCACATAAAAGAGAACTTGTTAAAAATTGATCCTTACCAAATTTAGGTTACAAATTATATAGTCCAATTTGTCTTCACTGATATTAATTTATTGGTCAACTTCTTTATATTCTTATTGTTCCAAGTAACTCTAAATAGAACTATGAGGACTATTAAAGTAGGTTGACAAGATCTAATTAAAAGTCTTTCTTCATCAATTATTTGGATAATCTTTGGCCCTCTATGGTTAGTGAAGATATAGTTGGTGATTAGAATTGTCTTAAAAGACATTAATGGATACAGTATATATAGCCACTAAAATCTTAAACAATATAGAAGTAATATAATAATAAAAATTACACAATAAGTGATTTTTATATTTTGTCTTGAATTATAAATTGAATCTATGAGAGAAATTATGTGAATCAATGATTAAAAAATATATAATAATATATATCAATTAAGATAAAATAAGAACTAAGAATTAAACTGAGAACACTAGTACAATATATGGACAGAATAGGAATAGGAGAATGACAAGAAATTAAGAAAGAAAATACAAAAACAAAATAATAAGTAACTAAAGAGAAGGGAAAAGATGAAAACAATAAAATAAAATAAAACTTATAAGATAAAAGAATGTGCCAAGGGCAACTGATAATCCACATAAGTGCATCAAATAATCTACCGCTTAAATACTACAAGATCAAGACAAAACTCATATATATCGAGGAGAATTAATAATATGAATCTTTTTGTCACGATTTTGACTTAGGACGTTAGAAAATCAAGTTATAAACTTCTTAGAATTGAAACAAAGAAAAAAAATAAATTAAATAAATATGACCACAATTTGTACCTAACAAATAATGGTAAAAAAAAAAAAAGAGAAATTGTATAATTCAAAAACATTCAGAATTGTTTAGAATTAATGTGCCAAATTTTACCATCAATCCACACTTAATTTTAAAGGCAAAGAAGGATAATTATTTGGTTATGGAAAAGACAGAATATTAAATGAACGCAATACTTATGAGGATGGAAGACATGTCTTTGAAATTACATGCACAAACACATGAAGGAATAAAAATCCTTACATGAATCTTAATTTTGGATCAATCAAAATCTAGTAGAACTAAAGGAATAAAAATCCTTAGATAAATTTTAATTTTGAATCAACAAGAATCTAGGTAGAACTAGTTTTCAAAAACTGAGTCTAGTTTCTTACCATCAAAATCTATCTATTCTTTTGTCTTAATTGAACACTACATATAACCTTTTGAGATTTATAAACATTACAAGATAAATAAGTCTATATAAATGTTAATAATTGACAAAAATGTAACTACTCAAAATTAAACCAATAATTAGTAAAGTGTAATTGTCCCGAAATTTTATTATATTCACTCTACAATTTTAACTAAAGGTAACTACAATTTTAACTAAAGTTGGTATCTACTGTGAAGGTGGTGGTGCTGGTGGAGGTGATGAACTCTGTTTAGGGAGATAAAAACATGATATGATTCAGGTGTGCAGTGGGTAATGTCATTGCAGGGTATATTATAGAGGTGCATAACGAATAATTCTGGCAAACTTGCGAAGTTGGTGTGTCTTGGGCAATGCCATTGATAAAGATTTCTGATATAGTTTGGATAAGATGTGAAAAATTAAGATGATGGTGGTGCACGGTTAAGAAGCTGTCAGATGATGTAGCATGTGAAATATGTTATGGGGAATTTTGTAAAATAGTGACGATATGGCAGCGGATGATGATGGGGACTGTTGTAAAACTAAGATGCTTCACAAAAGAAATAATAAGAAGAAAGACAAGAGACTAGAAAAGCTTTATCATTGATATGTAAAGAGTAAACAAATTACAAAACATTAACACAAAAGGCCAATTATATAGGAACAAAAGACAGAAAACAGAAGAACAGAAACGACTAAATAGAAAAGATGACTAACCAATGGTCTTAGCAAGCCATCATGAGACGGTTGAAATATGTTAATAGACTGTTTAATAGGATTATAGACTAACCAACCGTCTAAACATATTCTGGATTGTCTAAAGAAGATAAGAAAACATATCTAAGAATGCTCAGTGTCACCAAGATCGAATTATCTTGGTGGAGATTGTATAGCCGTGAATGATGTGGTAATATGTTATAATCTGCTATGAAGTATCCAAAATACTTTTATGCTCGGTTATGTGGATTTAAGGTTTTCATAACAGTAAGTGTTGGCCTGGATTTGAGGAAGAAGTTAGGACCGCATTGAAAGAAATCTGAGGAGGTACGTGAAAAGCAGATTCGTTTGGTGTTGTGTGTCGTTGTGTGAGACATGTTCTTTGGTTATTAGGTATTAATAATTGTATTGTAATGGTCTACAATTGTGGAAGAAGAGGTATATGGAAAGCTTCATCAAATGGCAATGTTATATGGCGCATACTGTCTCTGATACATGACGGTCTGTGAATTATCCAGTATTCCATGTTGTTTCTGATCCCAGTTTGTTTTCATAATGCTATTCTTGGTACCTGCTAATTCAGCAGAGTTAATTTAGGAATAAGTATAGTGAAATTGTCAAATTTTATTCTAATATATAAAAAATAATATTAAGAATTAATTCAAAATATAAATGTATTATATATATGGGAAGAATAGTATCAGTTCATTCTTATAGTATATCGTATGTTTTTCAACTTTTGAGGCTCTGTTTGTTATGCATTGGTAACTGGAGTACTGCTAATACTACTAATATATATACATAAATTATTCGCGGATTAAAAAAAAATGCAAACTCTTGTAATGTTCTACAGGTACAATGTTCAACAGTTTCAATTTTTAAAAATGAATATATTATCACATGAAAGCCATTCTTACTGTACATGTAAAAAATTAATTCATTCCCAGAAGACATATCCTTATACATTAAGTTATAATAATGTATTTTAAAAAGCTCAATATTATCATGTATTTTAAAAAACTCTATATAATTTTGGAATAAAGTCAATATTTTTATCCTATATGTTTCTAATCTAGCTCACCCTTAAAATAACTTTTAAACTAGTTAGAAAATAAAAAAATTATGACATCCTATTAACCAGTAAAAAAAGAAAAAATGAAATATAATAAACTAAACTAAACTTTCAATATTTGAAGTTTTATAATCATATTCAATTTCATGATTTACCTTTTAAAAAATTTACTTTACTTATTTATCTTTTAAATCTAACTTAATCCTTACTTCAATATAAACATCAACAAGGTTAAAAACTTTATCATAAAAATGATTGAAAATGGTTAAAAATAATACTTTAGGATCAAAACCTATTTTCGCCCACATTGTAAAAAAATTTAACATTCTTCACAAAATATTGAATTTGTAAATCACATATGTAAATCTGGTTTTTAATCATGATTGAAAGTGTTAATTCTAAATTGATAAAAGAAACAAATTAAACTAAATTTAAAAAAAATAAAGATTCACGATTAATTTAAACAAAACAACAAATGAAACTCAAAAGAGTGATTTAGATATATAAGGCTTCGGCAAATTTCCCATAAAGACTTCTAAAAGAATAAAAAAACAATTATATGACAAATTCTACAAACTAAATTTTGCATAAAATATTTTCAATTTATGAAAAAATTCACTATATCTTTTTATCTTATTTCTTAAATGTTTTCTACGTAAACTTGTTCATAACCATAGCAACAAATTATGTCATGGCCCTAAATTCTTGCAGAGGATCATTCAAAGACACAACCTAACATTCCTTCCGTTTTCTCTAAGAAGTCCATAACGGAAGATCAAATCCATGCATTGCAAAAATCTGTAACACAGTATTAAACTACAAAATCACTTGGACCATATAGTATTCAGGAGGTTAGAGTTATTTACTCAACAATCTGAGTATCGGACTACACACCTTTTGCACTCATACCATCATTCTAAATATGAATAAATAAAATACTTAAATTATTTTGAAGAGCTAGCATGTTTTATACCTTGTGTAATCAGTAAGTGTGAGAGAACTTATAAACCAGACATCAAGATATTTATCAGAACCACTGACAACATCAAGATTAAACTATACAAACAACTAATTATCCATTTTAAGTCAGATTTTAGATTAAAACGCAGTAACCCTAGTGCAGTTAAAAAATTCCATTATCTAGTCTAAATTAGCAAAAAACTATTTGACAAAATTGAATATACAAAAAATCGGCATCATGGCAATCAAACGATGACCATAACATAATAATAGCTGACTTCAAAACCAAAAGCATGAGTGCATCAAGTTCAATGAATGAGAAAACCAACACATAAACTGTATCTCGTGTCTTAAAAATTCATAAACTTTTCAGTTGCATCAACAAACTTCAAGAACTAGAACTATACTCTGTTTCTGCATGAGCATATTCATCAACAGAAGATTAGATCCTCTCGCGCAGAACTAGAACTACACTCCATTCAAGTCGTACTGTTCACTACGAATACCAGAGAGTAAGATGGAAAAACCAACATGGCCTACCTTTTACAACGTAAGATCGGGCTTTTTTCCTAAACAAGTAAAGTTCAGTGAGATAAGAACAAACATAAAGTAACTAGTTCAAAATCGAGCTTTCAAAAGGGAACTCTTCATTGAGTACCCATTCTATATGAGTCTGCACAGTTTATATATCAAACAGTAAACACAACAGCATTTCTACCACATCTTTCACAAAAAAGAACAAGTAAATACCAAGGGCGAATAAAAAATCATACATACATTTAATACGCAACTAGTTAGAGAGTATAGTTAAACCACAAAAACCCCCCACTTGCCCATCAATCAAGTCTTGCTTTGCTTCAAGGTACTCGAAAAAGAAAAGCGGAGCCAGGTATTACTCTGTTCAATTGCATCCTTCACTTGCTCAATATGTCAATTTTCTCCCAAGTCATCCACGAATGCAACCATGTTGCACTGATAAGAAAACATCAAATACCTTGTGAATTAAATCTAAAAAACAATCAATAATACAAACTATGACAGCAATGCCTTTTATCATAGAAGGAACACACACACAAAAAAAAAATTTGCAGGACATCCTATATAACACAAATCAAGAAGCAATTGCTAGCATTAATTAAATGTAACCCTAAACAAAAATAAAGAACAGTAAGGTTGAGATTGTGAAAAGTAAAAATTTATTGAACTAAAGTGAAGAGCTTGTTTTAGCCATACAGTACAATCAAGCATAAGGGGAACACGGAAAATTCAGACAAAAATAGAATGAACAGTATCAAAATACCCAGTAACAATTAAGGGCGTAAAGTACAGCTCCTAGAGTGAAGTTGGATTTGAAAGAGAACATGATCACACTTTTCCTTTTCTTCTATTCCGCACAATAATTGAAAACATAAACACAAAAAATTAACATACTGACACAGCATTCCAGTATCGACACCTCTCTAACGGTAGATGTAGCAACTATCAAGTAGCAACAAAGTGATTGAAGAACCTGATATGTAGTCAGTGAATTTGTTTCAAAGCTCAAATTCTTCGTCCCTGAGGGCAATCTCCGCGGCCTCTTCTTCCTCCTCATCGAGCACAAAGTATTCATTCCTCTCCACAGGCCTAAACATGTAGAACATGACCACGTAAAAGGCGAGGCTAGCAGTCTCCTCGGCGAGATTGCTCACCCACCGGTACTTGTACGCGGCAATGGTTTTAAGTGCAAAGACAACAATGCGCGTGAAGTACAAGTAGCCAATGACAACGATGTAGAACTGTCTGAAGAGGGTTAACTTGGCGAGGTTCCTGGCGGCTTTTCCGTCGGTTTTGGAGGTTTCCCTGAGAGACCTAATGGACCAGACGATAGGGAAGATTATGGCGCAGCAGCAGATGATGTCGACGAGCAAGAAGACCTGGTTCCAGGTGACCCAGTCCTTGATGAAGGGGCCGGTTTCGCCAATAACAACGGAGGCAACGTTGGCGAGGACCTGGAGGGGGATGACGATCATGAGGACCTTCTTTTCGCGCTCCTGGAGGAAGGGTTTGAGGAAGGACCACCCAGTGCCGACGAGGACGATGACGGTGAAAAGGAGGACGACGCGGATGAACTGGAAGATGTAGAAGAGGACGTCCCAGCCGTGGGGGGTACCAGTGCTTTTGACGTAGTGCTTGTCCTCGGCGGCGCAGAGGAGGTTGAGGGCCTTCATGAGGAGGAGGGCGCCCATGAGGAGGTGGATCCGGTGGAGGGAGCGGCGGTTGGAGTGGCAGAGGTAGAGCCAGAGGGCGAGGAAGGCGTAGTAAGCGACGGAGAAGAGGAAGAAGAGGGAGGGAAGCTGGGTCTGGCCGGCGGATAGGTAGTCGCGGGAGTTGTCGGGGTCGAGGTTGTAGAGCTCCGTGTGGACCGCCATGGAGACGGAGGTTTCCGGCGCGCAATTGGCGAAGAATAGGCTGTATTCGTTGGCGATTGTGACGGGGAAGGTGCGGTTGACGGAGGCAGCGGGAGGGGGAGAGAGGTCGCGGAAGGTGAAGAGGCCCTTGATGTAGTGCGAGTCGAGGACGCAGAAACTAGGGTTTTGCTGGATCTCGATTAGGACTTGGAGAAGGGACTCTTCGCTCAGGAGAAAGAACCCTAACCGGGAAGGGTCTGGTTGCGACCCCGACGACGCCACAACGGACACAGAGGAGACCGCGATCGACACATGGCCGGTGTGCGTGAACCCGAATTTCTCCAAGAGGATCATGGGGCGGGTGTCGGAGGTTATGGTGAGGGTTTTGATCTCCGCCGTGGAGGGGAACACCAGAAGGAGGAGGAAGAAGGCGGCGACGCCGGTGGCGAAGGCGGTTTTCCCCATTTTTGACCGGTTAGGGTTTGAGTGTTGGAAATTGGAAATGGGAAATTAGGGAAAGGAAAGGAGCAATGACCTGAAGATTGAAGTAAACGAGTGTTCCTTTGGGGTGTTGGCGTATTGTTGAAGGCAAATACGGTCTCAGCGTCGATGATTGCAATGCGGACAAACAATTCCGCGTTTATAAACGACGTCGTCAATACTGAGTCCTCGAGCTACCCGGGCAGAGCAACCAATTTTGATGTTCCCAAGAAGTGGCAAGGATTTTTTGAGGGGCCCAATTTGTATATTGGACTATTGTGGCCCAACTTTTTCACCGACCCACATTTATAGCTCCCTTAATTATTAAGTCACCGTTTCTTAGGTTCATCGTATTGTAATATAATATACAACTCTATACATGGGAAACGTCTTGCAAGTTCTCATTCAACATACATTGTGAGAGAAAGCACAGTGAAAAAAATTATGATAAAAATTTATTATTTATTATGAAAAAAATAAGAGAGAAGAAGCATGGGATCTAAAGAACAATTAAACGGAATTGTAAAAGTATGTTTATAATGTTTGCATAACAAATTATATCGTTTATTAATAAAAATACTAAAGTGAAAGGGAATATAATTAATAATTTAGGGAGGTATAAGTAACAAAAGTAAAAAAAAAAAAAAAAACTCCTATTCTGTGTTAAAATTCGAAGTTCTTGTCAAAATAACATTTAAATTCATAGTTCGTAATATAAGGTAAGATCAAACTCCTCTTAAATATATTTGATATAAGGGATTTTTTAGAATCATGTATTTTCAAAATTAAATTGAAGAGAATATAAACTTCATCTATTTTAAATTTTCAAAAGTGAAAAATCCATATTATAATTAAACATTTGTTTAAAATAATTTCATAGCATATATATACGTACTCAAACAAAATATATAAAAATTTTGTATTTTAAAAACTAAATAAATAAGTAGTCAAATTAGACGCTTTAATTGAAAAATGTTCTAAATGACCAATGTTATGTTCGAACTAACTTCTTTACATAGTTAATGAAAATATAGATTGTACTATTTTATTAAAAATGTCTTCTTCAAATTATGAGTCAACTAACTCGTATTGAGTACACTACTAGTCTAAATATCAGAAGAAGAAAGATAGTCTTAACATCTTCTTCTAATAACTAGAAGATTTGATTTATAATCTTATCTAAACTATCTAACCTAAGACATTTTGGGCCTCATAAATAGTTTATATAACCATTAGTTTTGATCATAACTTATAATTACAATTAATATTTATATGTTCATTGGAAAAATTACATGACATTTCTTATAGGAAACTATTCATACATCCAACATGTCAATACAATAAAAACATATTAAAACTAAAGATACTTTGATTCATAATAAATTGAGTGTAACAAATATCTTTATCAACTACAGGGTTACTAACTTTTGTTACAACTTTGACATGTAACAAAAGATCAGCACACTAGTTAGATTTTAAATAATACCTAATTTTAATTATAAAGTGACTGCATTCCAAATAAAACTAATTTTGACATAAGGTAGTTGAGTTTCAAAAATATTAAAATTTTGAAAAAAAAGTGGTGAAATGTTAAAAAATAAGTTTTAACCATGACTAAAATTTTCCACTAAAATCTTGATAGAAATATTTCACCTGGAATTCAAATTTTATTCCCTCACATATCAATAAAAATCCCCCGTTGCCATTTGTAGACTTCAACCACAAACACAACATTACATTATTATACTAGCGAGCACACTACTACTTTGGATATCTTGTTCTTCTATCACCTTTTAATATTTAAAAATAAAGATACAATTTTAATATACGGATTTAAAACCAGAATAGATTTAATAGGTCTTTTATAAATGTGTGCAGTTTTCACTCTTATTACAATAAATGGATAAAATGAAATTTAATTACGTAAATTAATAAGTCATGTTTAAGACAATGTAAAAAGATCATATTAAACACAAAATTTCTTTTTATCTTGTATGAAGTCTTCTATGTATATATATTTTTTTTCTCTATGAAAATTAAAGTTATACTTCAAAATATAACTTTTAATTTATTTTACCGAAATTATATTTGAACACGATTTTTTTTTTCATATTTTCTATCACGACTTTTTAAAAAAAAAAATCAAAGTAAGCACAGTTTTTTTTTGAAAGCGGTTATTCCAAAAATTATAAAATTACTTCGTACACGCAGTCTAAATTTTGAAATCAGAGAGGAAAATTCCAATAACTTTTATTTTGACCTTTCATCACCAGTAACACTTCAATGATATCAGATCTTAATAAAATAAATTTTTAAATTCAATTCAATGACCTTTCATCACCAGGATATTGTTCTTTTTGAGAAAAATCTATTTTCTGATTTTAAATCCTTATTTTGAAACTATCATCTCATCTTACGTCAAGAAAGATAGAAAATGTAACTTGATAAATCTTACACTCTTCCTCATCCTAAAAACTCTCTCTGCCTCTAGCAATAAACACAGACACAGAATTGAAATAGAGAATTCGGTTAAAGATGCAACTAAGTCTAGTTCTGCTCCGCAACAGAACATGAATGTCATGGGATGAAATGGGAAACTTTGGGTGGACACAGTTCCTTCACTGCATCCTTGTGTCAGTGGCACTGTACTTCAATTCATATCAATTATTTATTCAAAGCAATCTACACTGATTACCAAGAAGTCTTATTTTCAAGCACAATTTTAGTAAATAAAATTGAAAGTTGTATTTTGAAATACAACTTTAGTTTTCGCAGAAAAAAAAGAGTATAGAAGTTGTGCATATATGCTTAATTTGCGTATAAGAAAAAAAAATGATTGATAAGTCGTGTATAGAAATACAAAAATTTCAAAATATAATTTGTTTTAAGCATTTACGTAATCATTTGTAAAGAAAACAGTTTTCATAACTAGAGATGTTGTAAAGTGCAGATATTGTTGTAGGAGGTGACGGTGCAAATATTGTTCTAATGATATCATCGAGGTGAAGTGATTTTGGAATTTGATATTTACGCTGTGAATAAAACTATTCACATTGTGTTTCAAAGAGAAATTTCATTCATATTATTTGACATCACTCTCACACACTTCTTCTTCCTTCTCATCGCCGATCGCATCGTTATGAAGAAGCCTAAACAAGTAGAACATGACACCGCAAAACACAAAACTATAAGTTTCCTCAACCAGATAACTCACCCACTCGTACTTATTATAAGCAACAACGATCCTGAGAGGAACCAGCAAAACGCGCGTGAGAAACAAGTACCCAATCACCACCTTGTAGAACCACCTCATCATGATAACGCTAGAATAGTGCAACTCCATAGCAGCCTTGCCTCGGGCGAGGGGGAAAATTTCCGCCAGCGTTCCTAGGGACCAAACAACAAGGAAGAAGATCAAAAAGCAAGAGCCAAAGTCAAGGAGCAAGAAAAGCAGGTTCCAAATAACCCACTCCTTCATATAGGGTCCAGTCTTCTGAACAACAACAAAAGCCACACTACCCATAACTTGAAGCGGGATCACCACGAAGATCACCTTCTTCCCCCTCCCCCGCGCCAAGGGGTGGAGGAAGGTCCAGCGTGTCCCCACCAAAACGACCACGGTGAAGAACAAAACGACACGAATGGAGTGGAAGATGAAAAAGAGCACGTCCCAACCGCGAGATACGCCACTGACCTGGACGAGGTACTTGTCCACTGCGGAGAAGAGAAGGGAGAGAGCCTTCGCGAGGAGGAGCAAGGCCATGAAGAGGTGAACCCAGTGAAGATAATGCTTGGTGACGTGGCAGAGGTAGAGCCAGAAGGCGAGGAAGGAGAAGTAAGCGATGGAGAAGAGGAAGAAGAGCGAAGGAAGGTAGGTTTGGCCGGAAGATAGGTAATTGGGGGAACCGTTACGGTTTAAGTTGTAAAACTTGGTGTTGACGGTCATGGTCACGGAGCTGCCGGCGGCGCAGTTGGCGAAGTAGAGGCTGTATTCGTTGGAGATGGTGACGGGGAAGGTGCGGTTGAAGGAGGCGGCCGGAGGGGGAGAGAGGTTGCGGAAGGTGAAAAGGCGTTCAGTGTAGGGAGAATTAAGGAAGCAAAAGCTAGGGCTATGTTTGATTCCTGTCAAGGCATGGAGGAGTGATTCTTTGGTTATTAGGAAGAACCCTAGCGACGAAGGGTCCGGTGGCGGCGACGGGGCCGCTACGGACACCGACGACACCGCGATAGACACGTGGCCCGGATAAGTAAACCCGAATCTCTCAAAGAGGATAAGTTGTCGCGTGTCTGATGTTATGGTTATGGTTTTTATCTCGGCCGTGGAAGAAGACACGAGAAAAAGGAGGAGGAGGAGGAGTACGGAGGTGATTTTGGTCATCTTGGACGTGAATTGGTGATTGTTAAGGAAAGGAGGCTGATGAAGCAACACAACACAAGTTAGCGATGGTTTTATGTGTCTTAATCTGGTACTTGACGAAAAGCGGAAAACTAAAGATGCATGGGACTTTCCAATGCTGTTATGATGTCGTGTGTGTTTGGAGTTATCAATCGTTGGGCAGCTTGGAATTCATATTCCAATTTATCCTCGATTTGATACAAGTCATTAAAAAGCCACAAATAATAAATATATGATGAATAGAACATATAAGAATTTAATTAGCACAATTAGAGAAAATAATAAATAAAACATATAATGATTTAATGTATTTTAATTAGATTATTAACAAATTTAGTCTATATTTACTTCTTACATATCAGGAGACATTATTTCCAACATGATAATTTACCTATGGATTAAATATGTTTGTTGTGAGAAGAAGTTAAGTCTAAATCCTTGAGATATATATAAATATATTACAATAATTATACTAACATAAACTTTACAATTATTTATTTTTTATTATGACTATTATATTATCAATATTAATAATATTAAAATAATAATAATAATAATATTAAAAAATATAATATAAAATAATATTATTAATATCATTAATAATAATTACAACATTATTATTATTATTATAAATAATAATGATATTAATAATAATAGTAATAATAATAACTGTTGTGATAATAATAATAATAATAAATCATAAGAATAAAATTAAATATAATGTTCATAAGATTTTTAATTATAGAAGTTAATAATAATAACAATACTATAAATAATAATATTAATGATAATATTAATAAATATAATGTCAAAAATAATAATATTATGCATATTAACAACATTAGTATTAAAATGATAGTTATAATTATAATAATATTATTATTAATGATATTAATAATAATAGTAATAATATTAACTGTAATAATAATAATAACAGTAAAACTAATAAAAATAATATTAAATATAATATTAATAATAATATTAATTATATATGTTAATAATAATAATATATTTTTACTAAACTTATTAATATTATTAAATTTTGTTAATAATAATAGTATTAATATTGTTAATAATAATGTTAATATAATTAATAATAATATTATTAGTATAATATTAAAAATAATAATAATGTTAACAATAGTAATAATTTTAATAAAATTAATACTTAATATTATTTACAGAAAGATTTGTATGTGATTACTTATCGATTTATATTTATACGTAATTATATATGGGTTTGAAGTTATATCTACGGAAATTCGTAGGTAACAAATTTGTATATAAAATTCGTAAGTAATGTCAAATTTACTTACAATTAAGATTCGTACGTAATTATTTAATTTTTTCGTAGATAAATTTCGTACTTAAAATTCATATGTAAAATCTTATATAATTGATCCTTTGGTAAAATTTGTAAACAATACTAAATTTATATATTTTTATATTAATTGTGCAAAATTATTGGGCTATGAACTCAAAATACTCACAATGTAAAAGTAGAAATTTGTCATTAATATTCAAATTACCTATATTTTTTAATATTTCTACCTTAAATACATAAGTTTGGTATGGAACTTAATGTTATATTACAATTCCTAAAAATGATAACTTTTCACCTTGATAAATAAGATTAGCCTCAATTAACCCATCTACAAGTTTTATTTTAATTTTTGTCTTGTTAACCTTGATATAGAGGTTTTCAAGTTCACTGACTTAGAGGTCTGAATAAAATGATCCATTATGAACTTCATTTTTGAAGCGTAATAAGATATGTTACTCATATAATCAATTATGCAGCGTATTACTCCTTTGTTGTCATGTTTGCTTGAAGCTTTTTTAACCATGAAAACTTATTTCAATGCATGCAAACTTTCTTATGAACAGTGACACATTTCCAATACCAACTTAAGTCGCACCAACCAATAACTAATCTGCACTTCATGTAACATCATGCAAAAATAAATAATTAAACCAACCATAACACCAAGTCAAGCAAGAAGAGAAGGAAACAATCTACCAAAGGTGAACCAAGGTCATATGTACTAACACATTTTTAATGACAATTTCAAAAGCTAGCAACTATAGTCAATTAAATAATTTCTCCCCAATGTTCAATAATTTGCATTCAACCATGTACAATGAAAAAAAAAATAACAAGGACAATTTGGTTTTCTCCGTAAATTGTCTTTCTTCTTCTTTCTTTGGACCTTGGCCAAGCGTCATGAAAGTCCTTCTCCCGTAAATCCTTACCCCTCCTCTCAAATCAACAGATCCAAAGGAATGACCATTTCTCTTTTCTATCCGGATGAATAATATTTACTTGGATCCAAGTATAACGATAAAGAATACGGTATAACTATTTAAAAGTAAATTATTTTGAAACTATTTATATTTTAAATTCATATTATTTTCCATTTTATCATTAAATATAAAATCTAAAGATGGAAAATAAAATAAAATATTTGCATGATATCATCTTTGTTTACATGTATAGATGATATTCTAATAATTAATATATGTATTTATTAAGCATTTTTTATATTTTTATCTAATCATGAATAATGTGTAATAAATTAATTAGGTTTGGAAAAAAAAATTTAGGTGAATTTCTTAACACTAATGATAAATGTTTATTAAGGTTATTAAATGTCATATCTTTTTTATATTTTTAATTTGTTGATAGTGAATGAAACGGAAGATATAAAGAAAATTAGACATTAATAAAAATGAAATTGATTGCGATATATTGTCTATAACTTGTGTAACGAGTAATAGGGTAAAGAGATGAGTTAGATTCGACAAAGTGAGAATGTGTTATTTTGAAATTCCAATTTTGTTTTCAGAAAAATATAAAAATAAAGTTAATAAAAATATCAAATTTTAATTTATTAATAACACAAAACGTTAAAAAAATACGAACGCAAACGTGAGTCACTGTATTTCTACTAATTAATATAAGTTATATTATCAACTAATTCGAATACACCTTTATAAAAGTTACTAAAAGTAATAAATAAATGACGATTTAAGTTTTTTAAAGGATAAGCTGTAGTTTAAAAAGAAATATACAAATGGTTAAATCATATTTTAAAACCCACCACTCTGTAATTGTAATTTTTTAATGTAATGTTGTTATTGAATTCATGTTTTAATTCATCACTTCAGTTTGAAAATACTTTTTTAAACAATAGTTTTTCTAAAGAATACGTTTATTTAAATAAATAAATAATTAAAATTGTATTTTGAAAAAAAAATTCAGTCATTTTGAACTAAAGTAGTATAATATTTACAAAAGATTTTTTTTAGTTTTATATTTTATTTAAAAAATGGCCTCCAAGATATAAAAAAAATGGTTCATGGAGAAATAATATTGTAAATTTTTAATGAATTTGTTGTCCCAATTATCATCAAAATTTATTGTGGATGGGAAAATTGACATTTGCATACTGAGAAACATAGAACATGGGAACACATTAATTAAATTATAATTCCAACCTGTTTTTTTATCTGCTTTTTTCTTTTGACCCAAACCTTCACCTAACATATCACGTGGTCAACGCGTGCGTATTTAAAAATAATTCCTCAACAAGCCATAAAGAAGTAATATTCCGAAAGAGAAAAGAGAATAAACCTTGGCTACATATAAGTGAATGTGATGGATGTTTATTATCACTCTTGTTGCATTAATTTTTCTACATACGAAGATATTTTGTTGAAGATAAGTTCATACTATATTTTAATTTATTTAAAAAATATATTTTAATAAAAGTACTTTTAGTTGACATATAATATTTTAACTTGAATTCATTTCATATATTTATGAGTACTTAAAATTTGAGTTTAACTAATTGGCATTATCAAGATTGAGTGGTGTAAGAATTAAAATAAATATATTTTTGTTTTCTAAGAACTCTTTTTTTTATGATAATATGTAGATTAACCTTTTCATACATATTTATAGAAAAATATTAAAATAAAATTAATTATTTTTTATATAAAAAAATTACCTTACTATATTTAATTTTAATAAAGACTCCTTTCATTTAACTAATTTGAAGATAAAGATGCATGTATTTTAGTTTATGAAAAAAAATTAAATGCAATATATATTCTGCTTTTGCTTTCTTTATGGAAATATTTATCAAAAACACCCACAAATAGAGCTTTACTTTAAATGAAATTTAATAAGCTTATATCTTAAGAATTTTGTTTTATATATAATTTATATTTGACAATTATATATTTAGAACGTGGAAATATTTCGTAATCTAATTTTATATCTTGAATTCTGTCACTTATTTACATACAACATTAAAATTAGATAATTTTAAAATTAAATAAATCTTCTATCATTTCTATATTGTTAAATGTTGATGAATGGTATTCAAGTTCAAATAAGTAATGAAATGAAAATATAAAAAATAACCAAAATAAAATTTTTAAATCTAAGAGTGAATACTATGTTAAACAAACATGGAGGGTGGTCGGTGTTGTGATTCGTCCATGCTGAAGCACAAAAACGACCGAAAAATGACGAAAAAACCCCGCTCACGATTCGTTATTTATGCATTATCCCCGAAGGTAATTCTGGTAATATGGCTGCGAAAATGGAGTAATTGAGGATTATCGTCGTGGGAGTAACTATTTAAGGCGTTGAGTGAAAAGGGTTGTTTCTGAAACCGGAATATTTCTTTCTGGAATCCAAATCCTCCACAAGTTCAAACTTTGAACCCTCCACGAAAACGTTCACAACGACCTAGGACAAGGAGGTGGAGGATTCACACCATCATTACATAAAAATAAAACAAAAGGGAAGAAAAACTGGAATCGCCATCAGTTTTTGAGTCCACTGATTTTTTCTGAATCTGTAAGTACCACCCTCTTTTTTATATTGATGTTTCCGTTTTCAACTTTGGATTTTCAGTCACCCTTTTAATTATTCTCTTTATGGGTTGGAAAAAGTCCCTTTTTTGTGCATTAAATTAGTCATTGTGTTTTTCTGAAGTTGTTATTTTTTGAATAAATTATATTTGTGTTTGCATGCAGTGGTGTTGTTGATCAGGAACCGTAATGCTAATCAGTGGAAAGAGAAAAAAGTAGGAGGAATTATTTATGTATGTCGTTGGGGTTACATTTTGAGGTCTGTTTTGTTTTTTGACCTCTCTCTTCCTCTGAGAAAGAAAAAAAAAAATGAATGTGGTAGGAAAAGTTGGAAGCTTGATATCTCAAGGTGTGTACTCAGTTGCAACCCCTTTTCACCCCTTTGGTGGGGCTGTTGATGTGATTGTTGTTCAGCAACAAGATGGGACATTTCGGAGTACGCCTTGGTATGTTCGGTTTGGTAAATTTCAGGGTGTTCTCAAGGGTGCGGAAAAGTATGTTAAGATAAATGTTAATGGTGTTGAGGCCAATTTTCATATGTGTCTTGACAACTCAGGGGAGGCTTATTTCTTGAAGGAGGTGGATGATGATAAAGTGATTGATTCAATTGAGGCAGTTCAAGATTCCATTGACAAAAAGAATGGCTGTTTAAGTAATGTTCATAGACTTGATCATAGCGTCTCAGATTCTGGGGTTCTGAAGTTGAAAGATGGGAGTGATTCCCCAGTTGTGCGTGTGCCTCAAATTCAAAGGGCAGAATCTGATGTTGAGAGGAGATTTTATGACTTTCCAGATGATAGATCTTCTTTAGAAGATTCAGTTGAGTTGTCAGAGTACGACTCTAATTCATATGGAATCCTAGAGGGAGACAATTTTTCAGAGTCAGAGGGTGCACAACCAGAGATGGTCTTGGTGAGTGTTGATGGTCATGTATTAATGGCCCCTATATCAGAATCAGAGCAAACTGAGGAGACTGTGCAGTTAAAAACTCCTCAATTTAATCTGGGACCAGGTGAAGAGACTGACTTATGTGAAGGCAATGGAGAGTTTGGAGCAAATGCTTGGGCTGCTGATTATATTAGTAAGTTAGATGCTCAAACAACTGATGTTCATCCTAGATGTTGTAACATTAACGGTGACGATAATGCTTTTAAGCTCTCAAACGAAGTTTGTCAAAGAGAGGAGGTCCATAGTAATCAGACACAGGAATCCTTAGAGATTAAAAATCAAGAAGATCGCGTGAAAACTGATTTAGAAGTGGCTGCATCAGGTATCAAAAGGGAGAATGTTTTCAAAAGCTGTTTGGAGCTACAAGATTTTGGTCAGCAGACTGGAAATGCTGCTGATTTACAAGATACAAGTTCTTCATTGGAGATTCAAAATTCAGCAGAGGAATCTAATGCAAGTTGTTTTGTAGTTAATGAAAATGAACAAGAGAGGATTGTGCAACCTAAAAATGGTGATGATTTATCACCTCCTAGTTGTTCTATTTCTTCTAATGGCCATGGATCTCCAAAATCAGAATTGGAAATTCAAGAAGTTGCAAAAAATGCTTCCGGAGAAGTTGAAACTGAAACTTCTCATTCTACCTCAAATAGTGAGGTAGATGAGAGTCAACAAACCCCTGCACTCAAAGCTGTTAGGACTACACGTGAGGTAGTGGAACCTCAAACAGAAACTTCAAATAAAGGGGATCAAAGCAACTTGGGTTTGGGTAAGACCAGTGCTGCAAATGCGTTGCACTTGGATTCTTCGATTATTTATTTAATATTAATACACTGTTTGTTTATTCTCATTTATCTATTAATTTGCAGGATTTGAGATTTCACTTTGTGGTCATGAATTTAAGCTGGGCATGGGTTCAGTAGCTGCTGCTGAAGTGTTTGAAGCGCATCGCATATCTGCAGTTGACTTCACAAGTTCTGCTCCATCAATAATTAAAAATCCAAATCTTGTTATCAAGTTTCAAGAGAGGTACATGACGTGGGAAAAGGCTTCTCCTCTTGTTCTTGGAATGGCTGTTTATGGTTTAGATTTACCGGTTGAGCCCAAAGATACGATTCCTGTGGAACAGGATCATGCGTTGAAGTCTAGGGATAATGATCTAGGATCATCTTCGGCTGGGCGCAGATGGAGGCTTTGGCCTATTCCTTTTCGAAAGGTCAAAACATTTGACCATACTAATAGCAATGCATCAACTGAGGAGGTGTTTCTTGATTCTGAGTCTGGAACTTTTGCAGACCAAACTCCAACATCCAGTACCCAGGGGTCTCCTCGTAAGCAATTTGTAAGAACAAATGTTCCCACTAATGAGCAGATAGCTTCCTTAAATCTGAAAGATGGTCAAAATTTGGTAACATTCAGTTTCTCTACAAGGGTTCTCGGTACACAACAGGTTTTGACATTCATTGACTGACTATGTGTAAGTTATACACAATGGTTTTGTTTTGCTTAAGATAGAAGTTTTAATTGCATTACAGGTTGATGCTCATATTTATTTATGGAAGTGGAACGCAAGAATTGTTATTTCAGACGTTGATGGAACTATTACCAAGTAAGGGTGCTAATAATGCTTTTTAGGCTACTTGGTATTCTTTGAACTTGACTTGGACATGGATGCTACTTCAATATTGTTATTTTTCTATACAACTCTGTACTCTGTTCAGATTAAATTAGATGTAGATGAAATCCATGTGTGTATCCGTAATGCAAATTTTGGTAATTGTTGATGTTGTTTAGACTGTTACAAAGTGAAAGACAATGAAGAGGGGGTAGGATCTGCTTTCAAGTATGAAATTTCATATTTGTAGTTGTTCCTCGTCCTGGAGTTAGGCTTTCTATAAGCTTATGGTGCATTAAATGGTTTTTTAGTCTGAAGCATCTGTCACTAGCTTTTGCACATCCTATGTAAAGTTCTGTTGCTGATCCTTTGACTAAACCTTGTAGTGAATTGTCTTCGTTTTTCTTTTTTTTTTTTAGATTGTTTCCCTGTGATGGTAGTGTTAGGAAGTGCATCATATACGAAAAAGGTAGATAGAGAGAGAAAGAAACCATCCTTATTAATGAATCCTTCTCTGGAACAATGACTTTAAAGAGAAGATAAAATCTGAATGGGTAGCTGGTTAGTTACATTTTTTACAAAGCCCCATTAACCGGGGTGACTGCACATAATAATTGGGCCTAACTCTATTTCTACTATTGTATTGCTTCTCAATATGAGGTCTTACAGATTGCACAACTTTCAACCCAACTTGTCTTTGTTATTATAGATTATGACGGTGCAAAAAAGAAAGAAAAAGTTAAATTAAACCTAACCACTCTTGAAAATTGCAGACAATGTACATGGTTTTGAAAATTGCAGACTCATTATCCGGTTTTAAAGACCGATTATAAATAAAACTAATTCTAAATCAGTTTTGGACCATTTTAAAGATAAGTCTTGGTTTAAAAAACTTGTTTTGAATTAAAACCCAGTTTTGAACCAAATCCAGTTTTGTTCATAAACTGGTTAAATAATTTGAATCTGTTTGGTCAATAACCAAACTAGTTTTGTAAAAATTGAGTGGTTTGATTAAAATGCAATCTGCATATTCTGTTTTAAATTGAATTTGGTTTGGTTTTATATACAAAACCATGTACAACCATGGGCCATAATGTTCATTCATGACAAAATGATTTAAACATGATTGCATTTGGTCTTATGACTAGACAAGCATGTCTGAATACGGAGGGATAGAAGTCAGTTGCATTATAATTTGAGAACCACAATAAAAGGCTTGTGTTTTCTTTCCTTTTAGGTCTGATGTTTTGGGGCAGTTCATGCCTTTAGTTGGCAAAGATTGGACGCAATCTGGAGTGGCCAGGCTTTTCTGTGCCATTAAGGTATGTATATTTTTTTTATTTGTACAGATCTAACATATGTTCATTTCAATTGGGATAGGATTGTTATGGAAAAAATTTAGTGAGGTAAATGGAAGCAGATCTTCATGGGATAGTTCTGTAAGAAGTTATTGTACAGTGGAATGTCTAATTAAATTTCGAATTCTTGTTGCTAGTTGTTCATTATGTGTCTCTTAACATAGATGTGTACTTTTATTCCCAAATTTTGGTTTGAGTTTGTGCAACTGATGAGGGACTCTTATTAGAGACAAAGAAAAGAAAATTCAGTTGCTGGGTAACTTAGGTATTCTATTTTAAGGATGAATTGAACTGTAGCCTAGAAATGCTTATTGCATCTGCAGTGATTGAAAGTACACTGTCCTTTGTGAGGTTTGTTTATAGATCTTATGTAAATGTAAGTATATATGCGCCCATAAATTTGTGGGTTTAGAATGAACTAAACCTTCCTCCTTTGAGCCTGGACTTGAAATTGCTCAGCAAATGAGCCTGAGGCCTTGTTGAATATTTTTTGTTCAATCAACATGCATAGTCCATATGAAGGCTGGTGACTAGTTTGACAATCTGCTTTCATTACCTGTTGTAAATAGCGGTTTATTGGGATAAAAGTATCTTTAGGGTCTCTATATTGATTAAGATAAAATATCTTTAGATTCTTCCTTTTTGTTTCCTTTTTAAGAGAGATTGATTTTTACAAAAATACAGAATCTGAGAATGTAATTGGTGTGATTTTTATCAACAAAATTATTTTTTTTTTGTTTTCCTATTACATACCCATGAATTTTTAGTTTATCTAAATTTTGTATCAAGGATCTTTAATAAAATACCACATGATTCAATGATTGGATTTTTTTAATTTTATTTCTATGAAAATTATAAAATGGATTAAGTGTCCAGGACTTACTCTTGGACCAACCCTTTCCTTTATTTATTATTATGCAATTTAGGACTAGGATCCCTTATGTTATAGGAGAAGAAATTAAGATAAATTGAATAAAACTTATATAATTTAAAATCAACTTGTCCATCTCAACTTTTGAACAACTCGTTAATATAACTCCTCTAAAGTTTGAGGTGTGTAAGTTAATTTTCATTTATGAGAAAAGTTTGATTCATTTTACTTTGTATTTTTTTTATCCTACGAGTGTTTCTTAATATGTTTATCCTAATTGCCCCAGATTTCTGCTTGCATTTCTTTCCTTTAGAATGAAAATGTACACAAATTTAAGGGTTATCAACATAACTTTACGATCTAGCAAGCATGGTGTTACGGTGAAGCCTATTGTCCTGTTGATTTATATCTCCAGAAGATTAATTTCTAAATACTTGATCTGGATTTTATGTCAGGAAAATGGATACCAGCTACTTTTTCTGAGTGCCCGAGCAATTGTCCAGGCATATCTAACTAGAAACTTCTTGTTTAACCTGAAACAGGTATTTAAAAATCCAGGTTTTCTTTGACTAATAATGACTATTTATTTTCTGATTTTAAAATTATCCTGTACTTTTGAATTATTTGTATCAACATATGATTTTTTTGAATGTTAAGATTATGTTGCATCAACTACCTTATTAGTATTGTGGAGGAGTATCAGTCTTGATTTAATATCCACTAGACACTGCATATTTCGCTACTCAATTAAGATACTATCTCAAGGTTGCCTGCCATAGGAAAAGGTGGCATTAAGCTACCATGGGATTTAAAAATGATGTAACCGGAGGTGTTAAAAAATGTATGTTTGAAGGAATTGGCATTAGAAAAAGAAGAAAACAGTAAAATATTATCCGTGATAAAGCAGAATGTTTAAACTTCTCATGATTATGACCTTACACCCCGTTAAACACAAAAAAAAGTTAAATAACATTATAATTAGGAAGTTGAATCATGTATTGCCAGGCATTTGGACTTTTATACTTCTATGAATTTAAAATTTTTTATCATGTAAATTTCATTAAGGCACTAAATGCAAGTACCTGGTTTGAACCAGAAAGATGTATTTTTGACCTTGTTTCATATCTAGAGGGCTGGTCCCTTCTTTTTTGGCAATTATGTTATCATTTTCTTACACCTGTTCATGTCTCTGTATGTTAGGGAGAGGAAAGAGTCAGTAATATTCCCATATTATACTCTCTTTTTATTATTATATTTGTTTCATTTGTCCTGAATAGAATTGCTTAATTCTCGACAATGACATGGTCACTGTAATAATACTTAAGCTGCATAAACATTGCGTGTGTGCAGGATGGAAAAACCTTACCAAATGGACCTGTTGTTATCTCACCTGATGGATTATTTCCCTCACTCTACCGAGAAGGTGGGGGCACCTCTAACCTGAGATTAGTCGTGATGGATGCTGCAATTTTGTTTATGCATTTAGTTGTTAGCTATGTTATAATAAAGATTTCATTTTCACCAATGCACTTGTGTTTTTTGTTTGATAATTCTGTCTTTACAAAGTCTTGTATACTGCTATGAATATCATGTAATTTTAGTGTTTTTAGGGAAACACCCAAAATTAACACATCCCACTGTGACATACATTTTGATGTAAAATCTATATTGAGATAATCTGGACTCATTCCAATTATATTCAACTGTTCAAAATCAATTCTATCAAAATCAAGTCTACTCAATTTTACAACAAACAAGCTCCTAGTTCTTTCGTCACCCAAAAAAGGGAGCATATTATTTGTTATAATTGCAAAAAAGGAGAAAGGATCTGGAGCATGAAATTCTATAAAATGAACTATGGTCTGAGTTGTTCTAAGATTCATGAACTCTGATAAACTGAAGTGACTGCATATATATTGAGCTCGGACTTATCTATTGATGAATTATACAAGTCTTAATCATACCCAATCTCCTTTGCTTTAGCATTTGTGTTATGAACCTGCTATTCATTTTTGGTAGTCCTGGGAGTTTAATTATCTATGTTACTGATCTCTGTTGCACCATTGTAATCTGTATTATTATTTAGGTAGCTAAAATATTACAACAATGAATTGCTTGTATTTTTGTATGTTTATTATGATTTGTCCCTTTTGTCGTGGAGATGAATTTTTATGACTGACGTGTTATTTTGCGTCTTTATTGATGGAAGTGATACGAAGGGCACCACATGAATTCAAGATTGCTTGTTTAGAGGTAATTGCCTGAACACAAAACCATGTCACTATGATATATAACATGAAATGTTATTGGAAGGCATCTTACCAACAATGTAATGCATATGACCTAAAACTTTTGTTATGCAGGATATCAAAAAACTTTTCCCTTCTGACTATAATCCATTCTACGCGGGATTTGGAAATAGAGATACAGATGAACTTAGTTACAGAAAGATTGGGATCCCAAAGGGCAAAATATTTATTATTAATCCTAAGGTGTGCATACTTAACTCATATTTGTAACAATTATAGTTACCTTAGTTCTTGTTAACCAGATAAAATGCCTATGGAATAACAGGGTGAGGTAGCTATTAGTCACCGAATTGGTGCAAAGTCATATACATCATTACATACCCTTGTGAATGACATGTTTCCACCAACTTCTTTGGTCGAGCAGGTAATAAATCAGCTCCTAGTTCCAAGTTAGTAGAATAGAATCTAAACCTCACTACCAATAAAATTGACTTTTGACTTCTGAAACACTGCAGGAGGACTACAACTCATGGAACTATTGGAAAACGCCATTGCCAGATTTAGATTAGTTCATTGCTCAAGATATTCAGTTCCCTTTTGACAAGGATCCATTGGAATGGAAGTTGAAACATCCTAGATGTTAACCCAAAAACCAGAAATTCCTCCTAAGCACGACCATAATTGATCAGAGAGTATCCTTCTATACTTGTTTCATTGATGGGGCCTGCTGTTCATTTTTTCTGCATTAAATCCTGATTCATTATGATCCTCCTATCAACAAAATTGTATTACATTGGCTTAGGTGTTATGCTGTGCTACATTACACCTAGTTTATTTTTCAATTTTCATTATGGGTGATCAGGGAATAATGACATAGATGCTTACCAAAGCAGCTTCTCTAGTTCAAATTTTGGGTTGGGTGGATGAGGTGTATAAGTACTAAGTATTTCATGCCATGATATGGAGCTTCAAGTCTTGATTCTTAACCTGGTATTAATATTATCTTTAGTTAAGTACTGAGCTTGTATTTCATGCCATAATATGGAGCTTCAAGTCTTAACCTGGTATTGATGTTTATCTTTAGTTAGTCTATCATGCAAAAAGCATTAGAAAACCAATTGGACCCCATTAGAGTGAAGTGCTGGAACAGTTATGAAACATGAAAGCCAAGGTTGTAACTTTCTTGTTTGACTCTGGAATTGTTGATTGCGAAAAACTTAGTTGTTGTCCTCAATATTGTAATCTCAGAATGGACTGCCCAATTGACTTATGATTTGTTTAGCTTCAATTTTGTATCTTAGTCTGATGACTCTTCTTCTCTGTGTCCTTTCCTTTTTTAAACAATTAAACTAAGTTTTTCTTCATTGAGTCGCATAATTTTGTTCATTTATGAGGAAGATTAGATCAGAGTATTTAACTTATTTGCAAAAGTTACTTTTCCTCTTTTTTTGTTTTCTTTTATAAATTTTAAGTTTCTTAATTATTTAAGAAGAAAATCAATAAAAAGGATGTTGTGAAACTATTATAGACTTGCACAACTGAAAAGGATTTCACTGGAAGATAACCGGTTCATATATAAGATTATATTTAATTGTGACAAAGAAAAATAAAATAAAATAAATTTATAAGAAATTTCTTATTTCCTATGAGTAAATAATAATTAATTTGCAAAATTATATAATTAAAATAATTGTTTATTGTATTCACAATAACCGAATAATGTTTAGCAACATTCTGTTAAATAACTATAGTCACAACGAATATATATAATAAACCAATAATATGAGGTTAGCACACCTTACTTGAGAAAAATAATATAAAATAAATAAATAAAATAATATAACATAATAAATGGTAACTGTCTTCTCCCAAAATAAAAGCTGAAAATTGTAGAAAAAGGTTAATATCAAATAACCCAATTTTTTTCTACTGCCTCACTATTCTCACCATTTTCTTTCTACAAATTTTCTTTGTTGCGTTGGGGTTTAATGGAAGAGAGGTGACACAGGCAAAAGCACATGTATGTTTTCTCCTACATATGCTCTCCGTTTATAGTAGATTAGTAGGCATGAGTTGCTTCATAGTTCTCTTTCGTGTAATAATTTGAGTTGGATCATATGGCCATGAAATTTATGCTAGAAACTGAATGGCAACCAAGGATGCTACTCACATCCATATTTTTTTTTAAACTACACTTTCTAATTTGTAAGTTAACCACAAATAAGGATTAGAAAGAAGAGAAGGATTGGGAGGTGACAAAACACTATTAAAATATTTTTACGTCAATTAAAAGTATTGTAAAGAATGTTATTGAGTTTATTTAACAAATTACATGAGAGTTTTATATTATTTTATCCATGTATTTTTTTTTTATCACATCTTTATACAAACCTAGTTTATTTAGTTAGGAATAATTACTTTGCACTAAATACTCAGTGTATTAGAAGGGATTTATTCTAAACAATGATGAGTTCAATACCATAAGCTTATATGATTATGTTTAAAGAAACTTTGGAGTTTATAAACACTTAAAAAATATAATATTTAAATAATATGTGACTTGAGACATTTGTATGTGGAAAAATTATAAGTGTTACACTTTGAACATTTTAGTTCTACATTCTTTAGACTAACGCGTGTTAGGTACTCCTAATCCTATAAATAAAAGCCTATCTCCACTCTTATAACCACTCTGAAATTAAATGAGATTTTGATTATGAATTTTATTTGTGTTTTTATTCATTTAAATTCACTTAATTTAAAAATAATTTAATTGAGCACATGTCTTAAATCTCTTATTAGAAACTTTAAGTTCACCTATCTTGAAGTGAGTACTTAATTTTGAGTTTTTTTTTAAATCTCTTATTAGAAACTTTAAGTTCACCTATCTTGAAGTGAGTACTTAATTTTGAGTTTTTTTACTGAAAACAACACTTAATCTTAAGTTTTTCACTGAAAACTTTAAGTTTGTTGGTAACGTATATATTGAAGTGAACACTTGTCTTAAGTTTCTTACTAACCTCTTTCTTAGAATATCTTAAAGTAAACACTTATCTAATGAGCAACTTTATTAATTTTTTTTTTATGTAACAATTAAGCCACTCAATTAAAAGATTTAATAAAAATTAAAAACAGTTACTCTATCACCATCGTATTTTAATTTATCAAGTTAAGAAATTTTTAAAATAACCCTTATACATTATTTATAAATACAAAAATAATTTACAAGTAATATAAAACATAAAATGCACCAATTTAGATAATGAGGTCTCTTAATCATTGACAAAAGAGAAATTCAAGTGGTAGACTCTAAAAACCTAATAAGAAACATGCAAACTACAATTTTAGCCCTAGAAAGTAAAAATTTCAAAAGCAACAAATTCATACCAAAAACAATACTTTAATCACAACACCAACAAATAAAAGCAATAAAGCGAAACACGAACACACTATTCCCCACAATTCAAACACCAAAAACATTGATAATCCAAATTGAAATGAAAATGATTTCATTTTCAATCAAAAATATTTTTTAAACATTAAAACATGAGTATCTATCTCCACAATAATGGTTACATCACTGTTGCGTCATCCATTTATTTTATGCAATTAATGTCGTAATGATTAACTTGATGGAAGATGCCACATTAAAACATTTAAGAAAAAAGACTTAATTGAAATTTTAAGAAATAGTAAAATAAAATTGAAATCAATCCTACAATAGAAAAATTCACTGCCTTTTACACGTATTATTATTACAATTACCATTACTTTATTTTTTTTTAAAATTACTCTTATAAAATAAATAAACTAGAAGGCAGAGAAAGAAGAAGGAACAACAAAAATGGATTTAGGAACTTCCGAAATTCATGCCACCAAAACAAGAGCTGACTTCTTCCTTCTTTCGCTACTTCTCTCTCTTCTCTCTTCGCCATTGCATCATTTTTCACACGTGCCACAATAACTATCACCCTCAACTTCCATTGAAAACACTTTCTTTTTCCTTTTTCATTTTCCTTAATCACAGGTCTCTACACACGAATACACAGAACAGAATATACATACACATTCATATATATCGTTAAGAAAAAGAAAAAAGAAGAAAAAGTTGGCGAAGTCTGAAGAAGAATGTCATGGGTAAGATCGGCGGTGAACAAGGCGGTGGAAGGTGGCCAAAACAATATCCGACGTGCCGTTCGCACTTACGCCGACACCGTCGTGCTCCATGCAAGCAACGCCGTCGCCGGCGGCGCCAGAATCATTCAGGACCGCATTGTAACTACCCCTTTTCTTGAAACTTTCAAACTTCCTTTGCCCTTTTGGTTTTTAATTCTGGGTTCGGGAGAAGGTTTCACCTTGCTATGGTACCTTGCAGTGTAAGAAATCTCTGGGTTGGGCCTTAAAAGGGTCATGTTATGCGGGTTTTGGGGTCTTTATCTCTTGAATAAATAATACATCTCAATCACAAATGGTATTAACTTTTACAAGAATAATTATTAAGGATGATTTTTGTTGATTGAAAGTTTTCACTCATAGTGCATGCCTGTTACGCTCTTTCCCAGGACAAAATGGAGATAAATCACCTTAAGTGTTATTTGTGTGCTGTTTTTCTATTGGAATTGAAGTACAATAAAAGTTTACCTTCAAGGGTTATGCAAATTATATAAATAAAACTTCAATTCTAATAGAAGAATAGTAAAAACATCACCAAAAGTAGTGTATTTAAGTTTCTCCTTTTTCTTAAATGTGTGTCTGAAATGAGTGGTTATAATGAAAAGGTGACTCGGAACATGCAAAGCTTCAGGCACACTGTAAAACGGTTAGAAGAAGTTTCTGTTTCGTGTAGAGGGATGGAGAGAGTTCAGTTGCTACGAAGGTGGCTGGTTGCGCTAAAAGAAGTTGAGAGACTTACTGCTACCTTCATTGACACCAATGAAAAAGATGCAGACAACCAGCTTCTTCTTGATGAATTCAAGGATTCATCTACACAGCAACCTACTTTGGTTTGTGAACCCTTGCTGTTTCTATTATTTCTGTTTATTTTATTTTATATAATTTTTGCTTTTACAATTTTGGCTTCACTATGTTAAGCTAGGTCACTTCTTTGCATTTGCCTCAGCATTTCAGAAAAACAAAGTTTTTTTTACTTTTGTTGTTATTTATTATTTACCTTTCAGTAATTCATGCTCATAGTATATAACTATGGACAGATTTACTATGTAGACCCTGATGCTGTGGATGAACTGAAAAATTTCCGGGATGTCTTTCTTTCCAGTCTTGCTCTTGAGGGCATAACATTGTCAATGGTGAGTTGAGCAATGCAATCTATAACTACTACAGTGCAAGTTTTTGGATTAGTATTAGTCTGTTAGATGATTACGGAATGTCTTCTCTAAGAGGATTTCCATGTTCCATGAGTTAGGTTTGACAGTGTATACTTGTATGAATTTGCAATCAAATTAAGAGCTTGCTTTTACTTCCCAAATGAAAATAAAAATGTATATTACTTAGTTTTAATTGAATGCTATTGAATGGGAGATTCCTAATATATCTTAATCTTCAAACTACTATTTTTTTTTTTTAAAGTAAAAGTTATTGTGTTGTGACTTGTGATACAGTTCTTTATAAAATGCCTATTTTCAGTGATATTATATAAGAGGCTGAGCTTTATATTTGCTGATTTATGGAACTTAACCGCAGGTTACCTCTTTTGTGTAACTCAGATTCTTGATGCACCGAATGAGGAAGAAGTTTCACTAATGTCAGAGCTATATGGGTAATTTTGACTTTCTGTCTCTACAATTTCTTTTCTTAAACTGATATATCTGAAGCTAAATATTGGTTGAACACAATTGCTTGTTGGCATAATAGAAATAGCCTGCTTAAAAAACTGCTTCTGTTTTGGCATGGTTGTACTTGTACAGACTCTGTATTAAAGGAGGAAAGGAAGAACATACTGCCTTGTTATCCAGTGTACAGGATTTGGCAAAAGCATTTTCTAGATACGAAGACGAAGTTCTGGTAATGATTTTAGAATTGGTTTTGTCTTGTATATTTATTTGTTTATGGTTGATATATACTGTTGGAGATCCATATCTCTTAGACCACAGGATACAAATAGGACATGAAAAGTGTATTATAGGAAGGAAGAGGGGTAAAAATAGGAATTAAACCTTCTTTTAATAGTTAGTTCGTTGGTCTAGTTGTTTGCATTTGGCATCCATAAATAAGGCCTCTGTTAGGAAGGCATGCAGATTTTGGTTAGATACAAACTGGACAAATTTCAGTTTGAAAGGAGTAGACTCCTTTGTGTACTCGTTTTCTTTTGAAATTCAGTAAACTCATGGACGAATACAGCCCTTTTCTTTTTGTAATGATAGAAAACCTAACAATATCAATATGCCCAAGTTATAATATATAAGTGGGTGTAAACTTCACCTTATAAACCGATTTTGTGAGGTAGAATTAGGTTTAAAATCTATTTTCTAATATAGTATTAGAGCCTATTTGTTGGACTCGTTGTACCATTTCTTATTGGATTGCTATCAAACCACCCTTAAATATGTAAACCCATGTTTGAGATGTATAATTCTTGGTGTAAGAGGGTGTGTAGGACTTCTCCTATTGATTAGGGATATGAGCAAATTATAGTATGTAAGTAGGTGTGAACCTCACCTTATAAGTTCTGTTTATATTGTTAAATTAGACTCAAAATTCACTTTCTAATTTATTATTGTGACTTTTCATGGATGATCACTCATTATCATTGGTACATCTTATCAAATGTGACTAGAAAAACTTTTCTTGGTTCTATCTTGATCATGATATCTATTAATTGATGTGAAGCTCAAAATTATTGAGATGTATTGAAATGGAGTTTTAGGTATATGGAAGAAGAGTGACACAAGGAATGAAACACTAATTGGTATTAATGAAAATGTATTACAATTTATTGATGTGTTGCTCTATGATGTCTCTTCCTCATTTAAGAATAACAACAAAGATTTTGTTCATTTTGTTGCACGAAGTTGTCTTCTGACTTATCTTGATTTATTCCATGCAATCTGTGCTCTAGCCACAACCTTTGACTTTGCAAAAGTATTGAACTTCTACACATTTTAGAAGAATTCTACTGGATTTATATGCTCTTATTTGGTACCACATACCTTTTCCCTGTCTGCCTTACTTTTTTAACAGGCCAAGCGAGAAGAGTTGCTTCAATATGTACAAAATGCAATTTCAGGGCTGAAAGTGAATGCTGATCTCATGAGGTTGTTGCTAAGCATATATATCTTTAGTGGTGCTTGTTTGAACTTGAGGCTTTGCTTTATGTAATAGTGGATGTATTGTTAAAAGTATGATTTAAAAAGATGAAACGTTGAAGATTAATAGTAACTTTGACATAGAGAAAGTCATCTTGGGGAAATATCTAATAGCTTTGTAATTATTTACTTTATAAGTTCTAGTAACTAACTAACTCATGTTTACTAATTTTCTCAAGAGATCTATGAGGTGGTGACATCTGTAACAAACTTGATTCAGATACTCCAACTTAAGAGAGAGTGTTAGATATATAGTTTAATTATGTTAAAGATATGATTTGATTACATTAAATAGAGAGATATGATATGATTTGACAGGAAAATATCTTACAACATAATTCTCACGGTTAGATGTTAATCTTGTTTTTCTTTTATTGTATATTTTATTCGTTAATAAGAGTTAGATACTTTTTGTATATGGGCTTGCATCCATATCTAATGCTTTGTATGTATATATGCTCCTCTGTTGTGCTAATTGAAATAAAACAATTATATCACATAAACGTATATGATTTATCTTTTCATTGTATCTAGAGCCTAACCCTCCAAATGGTGTCTTCCTGGTGAACCCCTCTATTGGTGTAAAAATTTTTCCAGAAATTTCTTTATCAGACCTTATGTGTATATATCCCTCAACAAAATGGGGTGACAGAGTGCTAGACACCTTATTGAAACAACTTGAACCCTTTTTCTTCATGATTGTGTTCCTCAACAATTTTGGGTGATGCTATTTTAACAGCGTGCGATCTTGTCAATCACATGCCATGTTCTGATCTCAACAACCAAATACCTCACTCTATTTGGTTTCGTTATCTTCACCCTTTAACTCCTCGTGTCTTCGGGTCAATCTATTTTGTTCATAATCTCAGCCGTAGTCTTGATAAACTATCGTCTAAGTCTCATAAGTGTGTATTCTTAGGCTACCCTCACTCTATTTGAGTCTTCTCCCTACTTTGTGTCAATTTCCTTCCCTTCTAAGACTTCCCAAACCACCATTATAACCCCTCTTATCTCTGACCCTGCAAACATATCCGGCATATCACCAAATCCACCACCTCAACCTCCTCTCCAAGTTTATCATTGCAGGCAACATTCATGCCTTCTTATTGGGACAACTACCGACTATACTTTGATGCCACCTCCTCTGTCCCCTCTGATTTTTCCTCCAAAACATGATCTTTTTATTCGCTTCATAAAGGTACACACTCTACTCATAATCCTTTACCTCATTATGTCACTTTGAGTTATCATCATTTGTCTCCCTTCCGTTACACTTATCTCTCTTCTATTTCCTCTATCTCTATTTCTAAAACTGTAGGTGATGCCTTAGCTCGCTGTTGGAAACAAGTCATGCTTGATGAACTGTATGCTCTTTAGAATAATGGTACTTGAGATCTTGTTCCTTTGCATTTTGGGAAGTTAGTTTTAGTTGTTAGTGGGTTTTCGATGTTAAAGTTAATACTAATGGCACTCTTGATTGACTTAAAGCTCGTTTGGTAGCAAAAGGTTATACTCAAATATTCGGGTTAGACTATGGCGGCATGTTCTCTCCGGTCGCCAAGATGGCCTTTGTTAGATTATTCTTAACCATTGATGCTCTTCAAGGTTGACCTATCTACCAGTTGAATGTGAAAATTTCCTCGTACGTGGTGATTTGCACGAGGGAATATATATGGAGCAATCACTTAGGTTTGTTGCTCAAGGGGAATCTTTTTGTTTAGTATGTATTTTCTACAAATCTTTGTATGGTCTTAAGTAGACTCCCAGGACATGGTTTAGTAGATTCATTACAATAGTCCAATAGTTTGGTATGACTTGAAGCAAAGTTAAACATGCTATGTTTAATCGTCATTGGATTGGTGGGTGTATCTACCTAATAGTATATATTGATGACGTTGTTCTTATAGGTAGTGACCACCATGTCATCTCACAAATAAAACAATAACTTTGCCATCATTTTTAGACAAAAGATTTCAACAAACTTGCGTACTTCTTGGGGATTGAAGTAAGACAATCTAATAATGGAGTAATTATATTCAAGAGGAAGTATGCATGGGATATTTAGATGAGATTGGGCTAATGAATTCCAAACCCGTTGACACACCTATAGATCTCAATGCTAAAGTTCTATCATGTTGGGTGAGCCACTTTCAGATCTTGAGAGATACATAAGACTGGTTGAAAAATTGAACTACCTCACGGTCACTTGTCCTGACATTTCCTTTGCAATCACCGTGGTGACTTAGTTTCTTAATTCTCCACATGCAGGACATTGGAATGCATTCATTTGTATTCTAAATTACATTAAAGGGGTATCAGGAAAAAGGTTTGCTATATGGACTTAGTAATCATACTCAAGTTGTTGGATACTCAGGTACAAATTGGGCAGACTCACCTGTTGACAGTTCTGGATATTAATTTTATATTGGTAATAACTTGATCTCTTGAAAAAACTAGAAGCATAATGTGGTGGCAAGTTGTAATGCAGAAGTAGAGTATAGAGCTATGCTTCTACATTTTGTGAGCTTATTTGACTCAAACAGTTGCTTAAAGAACTGATATTTGGGGGAGTTACACATATGTCTCTTATTTGTGATAACCAAGTTTCTCTTCACATATTTCATGAGAGGACCACATATATTAAGATAGATTGTCATTTCATACGAGAAAACATTTTATCTAGAGACATTATTACTCACTTTGTTAATTCCAATGATCAGTGAATAGATGTCTTCACTAAATTATTGCATAGTCCTGAGATTGATTGTATATCTAACAAGTTTGGTGCATAAGATTTATATGTATCGACTTGGCGGAGAGTGTTAGATACTCTTTGTACATGGGCTTGGGCCATCCTTATGTAATGCTTTGTATGTATATACGTTCCATAAGTGTAATTGAAATACAAGAAGATTATATCACATAAATGTATACCATTTCTCTCTTTAACAAGAATACTTGTGTATACAAAACACACAAAATTCAGTATATTCATTCTCGGTTTCTCTCTTCTCAACATGTATTATCCGAACGTTGCTGATGTATGAGTTATGTTGTACTTACAAACCATGTAGGGTCATCAAAACATTTTCATATAAATATTTGTTCTGTTCATGTTTGATCAATTGGAGCATCCCTTGTTGTTTTAATACACTAATAATAGTTTTTACCGCGATGTATTCACTGGTCAACGTGCCTGAGATACGACACTGTTTAAATAACACATTTAAGGCTTCTTTTATTTACATGATTATTTGTTTGCCTTTATGTGCTTACCGAGCCATAAAAATTAAGCCATTCTCCTTGAATATATTTTGGTATTTAATATTTAATGAAACATTTAAAGGAATTCTAAATCTATAATAAATTATTGGATTCTGAAACTTTCAACCAATGCCGTGTTTTCTTAAAAGATTTTACCCAGCTCCATATGCGTAATCTTCCTCATCTATAATGTTTCACACCATTTTTATGGCTCTAGTATATTAGTCTTTTCTCCTATTGTATGTGATACATTCTCCTTTCTCAGAATAGAAGTTGAAGCGTGTAAGTTGAAGGAAAACATTGAGAATATGAAGCCAAGGAACCAAGATGGAAATTTTGTAAATTCACCTAAAAAGACAACTGCTGCGGAAAAAGAGGTGAGCTTCCATTTCTTGTACCCTTCGGTGCAATGGCGCAACTGCATTCCCATCCACACTCTCATGGACACTCTTATTGTTGTCATGTATATCGCGTGATATTGTGATGGTGGTCATGGCGATATTTTATATCAGCATGTTTCTAGGTTGATTTATCATAAACTTCAAAGCTTTCCAAATTGCATGAATGTTTTTTTACACTTAATTTCTCTTTCGGTCCCTTTAGATTGGACTTTGCATGAGCTTAATATATGGTTTATGAGGATATTTTAGGTAACTTTTAAAAGATTCAAGATTGTGTATTTATTTGTATGTTTATACATTAGTGACACTTAAGCATTTTGGTTTAATTTCAGGTTGTTGATGAGGATATGGTAAAAGTTATTCAAATGTGTTCTAAGTTGGAGGAACTCTTACTGAAAAAGAAATACTTTAGCTATGGTGATTCTCCACAACTTCATGCTGAAAAGGTCTTGCACAGTGATTTTCTGTAATTTATGTTTAGCTAATCTCTTTTACTCTTGGAGCATCATATCTCCGCTAGTAACTATTTCTCCAAGCTTCATTGAAAAGAATGTATAAAACATTCAAATTTGGTATTTATTATGCAAAATTGTTCATTCTATTAATTATTCAAGGGGCTTTGAAATCTGATAGTGGTTGGCTGAGATAATATTGAACTTTGACCCTAGGAAAACTTCGCTTACAATGTTAGGGATCTGAATCTTGTAATCACGGTTCAATGTAACAACCTGGCATTAATCTCACACCTAAGCCTGCGAGATACCTAGTCAAAGACTGAAAAAAGGAGGGCTTGTCTAAGATCTATTACTTTATTTCAAGATTGCTCATAATATGTATGCTTAATTTTTATCAGCTCTTTACTATAAGCTGAGAATTGTAAGATCAGAATATGATAGGTATCAGGAAATCTGTGTGCTAAGCAACAATTGTTTTTGTATTATAGTGAGTCTGAGTGGCTTGTATCAACAACTAGAGACTGTAGCAGTATTTGGTTTATACAATATGGAAATAAAGGAGAACCAATGCCCATTAAGTACTTTGAGAATTCTTATTAGATAGTGGAATTTAAATTTAACGCAACCTCACTATATCGGTTTAATAAGGTGAAGTTTGCCCACACTTGTATATTGTAAATTTGTCTTATCTCTAGCTGATATAAGATTTCCAACACACCTCAACATCAAAGACATCGTGTATTTGCGCTGAGGACATCAAGCGTGGGAATCGAGGAAGGCCTGTGGCACAATAGATCCAAATCTTGAATAGGATGGACACCTATTGCTTTGATATCATATTAAGAAATAATTAGGATAAGCTATTATGATTCTGAAACCATATTATGAACGACTCTGATACCATAATAAGAAATGACTCTATACCATATTAATGTAGTGGAATTTAAGCCTAAAAGATAAGGACAAATTATAGTATATAACTGGAGGAAAACTTCAATTTATTGAGTTGGTTTTGTGAGGATGAGTTAGGCTTAAACTCATTATCTTAATATGGTATTAGAGTCACTCATGATATGGTATCAGAGCTATTAAGAGTCTAACCTAGTTGAGATTTGGACCTATCATACTACTCGTTCTCGTATCCCTCTCGATTTCTATGCCTCGATGTCCTTGACGTTAATACCAATATCTTCAATATGAGGGGGTGTGGTGGAGATCCTAAGAGATAAGGTCAAATTATAGTATAAGTGGAGGGAAAATCTCATCTCATTGAACCGATTTAGTAAGGTTGAGTTACACATAAATTCAACACTCTTAATAGTTCTCACCTTCAATATTAATATCCTAAATCTTATAATAATTGAATAAACTCACACGAGTCACACCCTATCTTTTGCGTAATGATGTGATTATTTCTTAGTTCAAATTGTACCTCACCTTCCTCCTCTTATAGATAAGCATCGACTTCGTAATATAGGCCGTATCAGAATACATTAATGTTTTCTGCATGATGTATTGTATTGTTCATCATTAATACTCAACAGCTTATGCAAGTAAGCAGTCTTTTTTATTTCCAGTGCAGTGGTGCTTAGTTTCCTGTATTTGGTGTGACATTTTTTTGTTGTTGTTGATGTATGATTGAATCACTTGCAGGTTGACAAATTGAAAGTTTTATCCGAGTCTCTTGCAAATTCTACCACAAAAGCTGAGACTCGCATCACAGAAAACAGGTCACAGAAACAGTTATTACGAAAAAAAGTTTCTTATATTTTTTGTGCTTGCACATACACTTGCACCTTTGTTGAGTATCATGTAAAGGTACTGGCATACTTTCAGCTCATTTTCATGGATATGCCTTTTGTAACTCTATAACACGTTGATACTAATGTATGATGTTTGGCTAGTTGAGAGTTAATACCAAACAGATAAAAATGTTGGCCTTAATTGAATTCTTTTCTCTTAAATTTTGTTTCATACTTTGTTCTCAACCAGATCTCAAAAAGAAGAAGCACTTCATTTTCGGTTAATCAAAACTGACGAGGTTAGCCAAGTTGAGAAGGTACATTCTCGTCAATAGCTAGCGATAGTTTTATCGTATTGTAGATACAGTACATCTTTTGGGTATGCTTTTTCATAAACACTTTTATGTTGTTCCCAGGCAATATATTCTGAAATAATGCGATTAAGATTGTGATCTTCCTCTATAATAAACCTTGGAGGGATTCTAAGAGAAACAACATAGAAGAAAGTTTCTGTCATCTAATTTTTATATAATCTGATGTGAAAAAGTAGTAGGAGCTGGAAAAGGATCGTAACACTTGATAAAGTTTGTGATGTTTTAGGTGTATTACAAGAAAACTATTTTTGAGTTTTTAGATTACATGATGAGTTTTTAGATTACATGATGAACTTGAATTATAGCAACTATGCATATACTCATCTAACTGATGAAAACAACTATAACAAGTAACTGACTAACTAACAACGACAGTTTTAATGGTCTAGAAAACAACCTGACTGGCAGTTGTAACTGTCAAATAGGAAGTGACAGTTATAACAAATTAACAGATTACAACTAAAGTAGTTATTCACTCACATCTCTAATTTATTGAGAAGCAAATATTAAAACTCATGTCTTGTACTTCATCTTTAATTTTTTTCTTACAATATACTTTGATAAACATGTCCCAAATTTTAAGAATAAGCACCGGATGGATGTATGGACTGTGTAAAAAGATTTTTTTATTGACGTCCAATAATAAATATGATATTTCTTTTACCTTGATGATAACTACCTAAAAGTTATGCTTAACATAATTTGTGATTGGTAGTGTGAACTTTTACATAGTCAGCCAACAAGAATTAACCTAGTTTCATCTTTAGGTCTAATTCTATAATTTTCATATTGATAATGTAAAATAATTCATTTATTGCTAGAATAGGGAAATATTCAGGACTTATGGATTGTGCACTCCTTCCATTAAAATCAAGACACCTAGCATCTATGTTTTTTTCTCTTATTTTAGGTTTTTAAAAGTAAAGTAATAGAAGCCTTTGAAGAGAGAGATTCTACTAAAGTTACTGCAAAATTGCTTCTAGATATGAACTATACATAATGCACTCCATGCTAGCAAACAAAGGTGTTCAAAACTAAAGTGGTCCAAGAAATTGAACATCCATGTAAACCATTTTTTTTTTTTTTTTTTTATACTTTTAGGTCTATTTTTCTCAACCAAACAGTTTGGTTCAGATTTTGAATTGAAAATCAAGAACCAAACTAAACTACTTCTTGTATTTAGATATAGTATTATATATTTAGAGTTAATTAATAACTAAATAAAAATCAGGAACCAAACTAAACTACTTTAATTAGATTTTTTCATAAAGTATATTTATACTTAGAAAAACATAATAATAAATTTATTTAGTAATTTTAAAAAACAAAATTATGTAATTTATTTCTAAATTTGAGAGAAAGTTAAAATTATAAATATAACAACAATCATATAAGTTTACTATAAATTGTTTGATTTTTTTTCATTATAAATTGTTTGCCATTTAATAAAAAGTGTTTTACAATTTTATAGTAACAAAAAAATGTAGAAATCAATCTCAACCAAACCGCTAAACATTGTTTTGGTTTGATTTAGATTTTACAATAAATTAAAATCAAACCAAGTTACATTAGATTAGATTTATAATTGACTCGAGTGACTATTTAATGAAAAAAACAAACTAAACCGATTATCCAAAATCTCTATTAGCAAATTACATAATTATATGAATTGTTGTTTGCGTTAAACTTGCTCAGCGCAATTTTGTTACTTTTGAAATAAATTTAATTCATAATGTTCGAAATACAAATTAAGAAAGTCATACTCAAATGTATTTTATTCTCTCATGAGTCATGTTATTCTACACAATGAGTCAATCAATGTGCAATTTTTCTATTTTTGGACAATTTTTAGTTGTAGGAGTTTGAAAGATGATGTCTGCAAAGAAATAAAAAGTCGATTTGAAGGAATCCACTTACTTCTGAAACATACTTATTTTTGAAATAGATATACAATGGCCATTTTGCAGGAATTATCCGTGGAGATTGAAGAACTTGAGAGGCAGAAAAATGAGCTTGAAGACAAACTGAAAAAGGTCTATTTTTTCATCCCTTTGAGTACCTGACTTTGAGTATTAAATCAGCAATTTAATGCCCTCCTGGCCTTAGTCTTCATTATGATCTTCATGGATCTGTTGGTGTCACTTTGCTTGCCTTACATAAGCTTGAAATATTTGTGCAGGTCAACAGTTTGTTGACATCTGCACGTATACGCCTCTATAATGTAAAAGAAGAAAGAGAGCAATTTGATGAAGCAAGCAATGAAATTATTGCACTTCTAAAAACAAAGGTACAAGTTTATTTCATGCCCTAGGCTCACATCTTCATGAAAATAAATAAATATTCTCATTTAGAGGGTTATATTAAAATTAAGGCTAAATTGTGTATTTAATACTTGATTGTTTTATGATAAATTTATTAGCAGTTAAAAACTGCCACAAAGCAATATTCTTTTTTATATTTGTGTGTAATTAATGGTTTTTGAACCACATGAAAGTCTCTCCTCTTCTTTGTTTAGACTCACCTCTTTCCTTTTTTATCACGAGAGACTTTCTAGCACAAGATAGTAATTATAAAGATCCCACATCGATTAGGGATATGGTCAAATCACAATATATAAGTGAGGTGTAAACATCAATTTATAAGTTAGTATAAAGTTAAATTAGATATAAACTCATATGCTAAGATGGTATATTCCTATCAAGAATATTTGCTTGATATCTTTTATTTAAATTACTTTTTAGGAAATTTTTCATCTTTTAAATATTGTTTAGATATAGATAAAAATATATTTAATTATTATTTAAATTTTAGAAATTTAGGATTGAGATATTGTTAGTTAGTATTTGATATTCTATTATATTTTTTTTTTACTTTGTATATAGAGTACATGAATAAAATAAAGGAGAAGATCCTCCACATAATATATCTCTTGTAGTTTAGAAAAAGTAAAAACCTAGCAAGTAGTATCTAGAGTCATCAATCTGTTAGGTATTCAAGTGTGAGTCTAAGTCCCACATTGAGTAAAAATGAAAAAGTTAAGAATATATAAGAAAGAAGATCCATAGACCTATTATCTTAAGATTTTGGGTTAAAGGTGGTGTCATTTCCTTATGTGGTTTGACTCAGATGATTATGTTGTTGAAGATAATTTACTTCATACCATCAAAGGTGTTTTGTATGTTAAAAACTACAAGAGGAACAAATAGATCCAAAATAACTATGTTGTTGATGTTTGTTTGTCGGTTATTTTTGGGTAAAGAGATGATCGTGTTGTTGAAGATACTTTACTTCATACCATTAAAGGTGTTTTGCATATCAAAAACTACAAGAGGAACAAATAGATCCAAAATAACGAAACACATGTTTTTTCCGTCTTCTCGCAATTGCAAGGAAATAATTATCAACACAACAAGTGTTGGTAAAGGCCAAATATAAAATGTCACAAATGTGGTCAATTGGAACATGTAGAAAAGATATGCAAATCCCAACCTCCTCAAGAATTTGTCAAGATTGTAGATGACGAACTGAAAAAGGAACAACTTTTGCAACATTGTGTTTTACAACCAACAAGTCTACAATGGTTGTACAAACCACATGACTCAAGATAAATAAAAAACTTTTCAAAGAGTTCAAAAAATCTGATATTTCTAAAGTGAGAATTGGGAAGGGAGAACAAATTATTGTGAAAAGTATAAGAACAATTGTAATTAAAATTCACTCAGGTGTCAAATTAATTGTTGATGTTTTATATGCAATTGTGTAAAGTGTCGCTCAACTATTAGAGAAATGTTATAAAAGTGTGTTTAGAAAACAAACTTTGTGTGATTAAATATGCAAAACAACCTAGAAGTTTTCAAAATTCATATGAAAGACAAAAGTTTGGCTTTAGATTTGATGAAAGAGGAGTTGGCTACAAATGAAGAAGATATAAAAGGATTAAAATCAAAAGAAAATGCATATCTCTTGAAGAAGTTTGATATCTAAGAGGAGAAAATAGATGAAGAACCACATTTTAATATGGTTGAAGCTCAATTTACATCTTCTCCTATGATAGCTCATTACGAACTCGCTAAACGTTGCTCAAACTTTTTCAATGATCCTACTCTTCATATATCAGTTGTTGGTGTTCCAATATCTTACTGTTACACGACCAAAGTAGAGTTATGCTGTGAATAAAGTTTGTTAATTTATGGCAAATCCCGTGGATTTTTATTGGATGGCTGTTAAGCATATTTTGAGATACTTAAAAAGGTTTTGTTCATCAGTCTTACGTTTTCAAGTTGCTCCTTCTTCACAATCATTTTCCACTAAAGCTCTTTATGATGCCGTTTAGGCCTCTGATTTTGATGATTGCCTCTCCCTCCACCTCAAGTGCAATGATTTATTTTGGTGCTAACCTAGTCTCTTGGTGGTTCAAGAAACAACCCGTTGTAGCTAGATCGTCCACGAAAGTTGAATATTGTTGTCTTGCTCACACTATTGCCGAACTTACCAACATTCAAACACTTTTAATTGAATTACCAGTTTCCTCGTCATTCTAGCACTGTACTGTTATAATCAAAATGTTGTGGTAGTCACTCATAATCTAGTTCTTCAATACTAAATATATGGAAATTGATCTATTCTTTAAAAGTTTTAGCTAAGAAGCTTCAAGTTTATCATATCCCTGTTGTAGAGATGTTTTTACTAAACCTCTTTCTCCTACTCGGTTTATTTCTCTGCAAACTTAACGTTGTTAAATCTGTTTCTAATTTTCAGCGCATTGAGTTTAAGGGTGTTATTAGTGTATAGGACTTTTGTTAAGTTTTGCACAGCTATAAGTTATAGACAACTGTCACTTTGTTATGTTAATAACCTTCTATGTAAGAAGTAAAGTAAGTTTCTCATAATTGAAAACAGTTTCTTTCATTTCTTATTTTTCTGTTACATCTCGAATTCTGTTATTAAAGACCAAATTGAATATAAAAAAAAAGAATGATTAAAAGTAAAATTTAGCCTGGAATTAATAATATGATATAATGCATTTTGTTATTTGTCTTATTGTCATAAAGTTTTCTGATATTAGGAAGATGAGATGGTGCGAGCCATTAGTTCTTATACAGTAGAAGCAAATGTTGTTGATGCATGGATCAAGTTTCTAGAGAGCACATGGGTTTTCCAAGCTTCACTTACAAAGAGAAAGGATGAGCAGGTCAAGTATGTCTTGTAGTTTAATCCCATTGGCAAACAAATATTATCAAATAAATGTTGACATATAACAAATTTCAAAGTTATATGCAAATTGCTTTGCATCATGTGGTAGTTCCTCTTATGTCTCTTAAAATGCATGTTTTCATTTATTAATATTCGTATTGTCTATTTTTTATTGCACATTAAAGTGCTGAACTGGAGAGATATGGTCATCATTTTGTGAATTTGGTGGTCCATCTTCTGCATTCTTACAAGGTAACAAATCATCCTAGATTGATCAATAGCTTTATCATATTGCATTTTCCTAATCTTCTGATTACTGGCTTGCTTATATGTCAGGAAAAATTGGGTTCTTCTGTTACTCAAATAAGAATACTTGTGGAGAATTTAAGATTCAGACCAGGGTATGGTGTCCTGCCTCTCTGCATTGTCTATTGTGTAAAAACCATGCTTCCAACTTTTGATTTTTATATCAGGTTAGCAATGTCATCAATGGACAATGAAGGTTTGAAATTAGCAAATCCAAGGAAAAAGCTTGAAGACGACTACTTGGACATTGAATCCAAGGTATTTTTCTTTTCAATGTTGATTTATATCATTATGTGTCAAACTGTTGTGCCAGATTTTGTGGTCTTATACAAATGCTTATTTCTTATTCTACTTGCTAGTTTTTAGCCACTCTGAATATAGTGGACACCATGAAGAAGCAGTTTCACATTCAAAAGGAAGGCATTTTTAGGTATGTTGTGTCGTTCTCTCTTTCTTCCTTGGCCACTTGTCTTTTTCTTTTTTTTCTTTTTCTTTTTCCATATTAACATACATATATAAGTGTTTCTTCCCTTTACAATTTTGATATAGAAAAGACAGCGACAAGGTGACAGAACTGTTTGATGACATTGAGAAAATAAAAGAAGAATTTGAATCTATTGAGAGGCCAAAACTGGAACTTGATATTCCAACTGAAAGGTCAGAAACACCATCAAGCCAAATAATCTCCAGAACTCCTTCTCCTCCCTCGGCTAAAAAACACAAGCAAGATGGAATGAGAAAGTCTGGAAGATCACAAATAGAAATAGAACTTGATAAATTAAGTGAAGATGACTCAGCAGAAGAGATAAGTGAATGGGAGTTTGATGCTCTTGACAAAGATCGTCACACCAGGAGTTGAATAAAAAAATATTAACCACTGATGTTGTAAAAGAATGAAATTGAAAAGGCAACACTGTGCTGTGTCTTGGGAAGGCTGTGATTTTGGCTTACTCCATTAATCAGATAACTGAGTAGTTCACTGAACAGATGTACATGAAACAGCTTTGGTACACCCATAGTTGTATTTGTATCATATTCATCGTTGATAAAATGTAGATAGATATATTCAACCATGTAACTTGCCTAGATAAGTGTTTGTGTAACATTTTTGTCAGTGAGAAAAATCGTTTTTATAGCATAACTGACAAGAGTAACCAGCTGTTTTGTACCTAGTCCTGGATGGTTTTGAGGATTTTGGGTCATGTACAATACAAATACGGCTCCAATAACCTTCATTCAAATGAGATTTCTAATTGTAATAAAATCTGAGAGAACTTTTTTTTTGGTAGAAATAGCTCGTTAAATAGGATTCAAATTCAAAACCATTAGTAAGCTGGAATAACCTCACCTCAGTTAATCCAATTAGTGAGTTAATTTACATGTTCGGTGATAAACCAAATGGAATGAAATATATATTGAAGTTTATGTAATGTACTAAACATTGAACTAATGTACTAGTAAAGTAATATGCATTCTTAATAAAATAATGCGACCACATATTAAGCTAAAGAAAAGACATCACTTTTGTATTGGTTTTCATGGGGCCTAAATTGATTTGACTGGTTTCCATGACCCTATTTCTTTTCACTGATAAGATTCGGTTTTCACTTAAATGATTGTTGATTGAAAGTGTAGGGGACATTTGTTGTGGTAGAATGGTACTAAAATTTCTTTCCTTTCCTTTCCCTCCTTCCAGCGGACATCAGTGGTAGTAGTACTATTGTTTACTTACCCTCCAAACGAATAACTTCCATGCATTTCTGGTCATCATGAAAGCCAATTATGAAAAGTAAAATAACCTTTTGATGGATTAAAAGTAAAAGGAAAAAGATAAGATTGATACCATTTGGGCTCACCTGGAAGGGTGGAAGATAGGAGGAAGGAGCCTTTATCTCTGCAATGACACTCTCCACTCAATCCGGCTGCTGCCATTCTTGTTATGTGGCCCATTATTTCTCTCACAATTAGCCAATGAGCTTTAAAATAAAAGGGTCATTCTGGAAAAGTGATCATGTGAAGGTAGCTTCATAAGAAGCACGTGATGTGGCACTGACATTTTTCTAGTCCTTTAGTGATGACTAAAGAAAAGAGTCTGAAACCAGCAGGCTTTTCTTTTTCCTTCCCTTAAATTTGCTATAAATTGCACTTGGTATTTACCTTCATGGTATAAATTGCGTTTTGTTTTTTACAAATGCCTTAACTTTCGTTATTAATTGATAAATTCTTACCTGGGGTGGAAGAAACTTTCCATTACAACATCACTAACAATCATATGATGTGATGAGCTTTTAACTTTTATTGTTTTGTGGGCCTTGTAGAACAACTCAGCATATCAGACTAGTAAAAAATAGGTCTTGAAAACAGAATGAAAGCAACATTCTTTCTTTGAGAGTTTTACTTAAACTCAACTTGGGTTGGGGAATCTGCTTGAGACTGAGAACTCGACAAAGGGAGACAGAAACAACTGCCCTCGAGCATTGTTATTGGCTTTTTCCCCTCTCAATCTCGAAACCAACGCTAGTCCTTTTGGCTTTGGAGAGAGGGTTATGATTATGAACTTATGGTTCACTATTCCGTTAGTCCTATGCTATAGACAATAGGATCCTACTTGTCACTTCCCAATGTATTCATTTTTGTATTTGTTTGAGGTCAAACCTCAAAGTTTGAATCCCCAAATCAGCAATATAACACATGCAAAGAGCCAAAGGTGAAAGATTAAAAATATCTTACATTTTGACCTGGTCAAATGAGCACATCACTTACCATGAAGGTGAATTATTGGCCATAAGCCAATTGAGAAAGAAAGATGGATGGGGCCTTCCCGAAGGATGAATAATGTAGAAAAACATGATTTGTCAGTTATAGATTAGGCATAAAAAGGTAAATGAGAAAAACAAATTCCCTTCACAATTTTTTTGATATCCTTATCGAATGTGCAAGTTGAAGAACACTTAACTTCCAGAAAAAGAATTATGCATGGGGGAGTCCATTGGCTAATGAACAAAGAAATTGACAAATCATGTTTCATTTACCTTTCAAGTGACCATTTAACTTAACCATTACAAAGTTCAATCATTTTTCACTAGTAGCACACTATAGTGTCCTACTTAACAATTATGCAATAAGGCCTCTCATACACGTATTGTGCTGGCCAAGTACCCTTAATCATGTATAAGAAGATAAGGATAAGTAGGCTAGACAGGGATGTAGATACTAGATTCATTTCATTGAGACCTCCCTATGTACCTGCTTCCTCACTAGATTCAATCCAGTATATAAATCATGCTATTCATACTTTCTTTGTCATGGAACCAATTGGAAGGTTTAGTGTGTTACATTGAAACTTTCAATAAAAACAAGGTCAGTGTCAACATCTTCCTTTGAGTTGCAGATTCTCTTCTTGTACTTTGACGTATCAAACTCAAATGGAACAGGACAATAGAAGAATGAAAGTGTTCATCTAACACATGGCATGGACCAATTATGTTAACCACTAATTACGGATTATTCGTAGGGACTGAACTTGAATGCTCATGTGCAGCTTAAGTAGAACTTGCCTTAGCTATCCACTCTCAAAGTTATTGTTAGTACTCACTAAACCAAATCTATCATGGGAAGGGTAAGAATTAGATCATCGATTGAACTTGTGCACAAAGGAGAAATGGCTGAAAAGGAAAAAGAAAAAGAATAATGAAAGCAACCAGGGTACTTTCAAGGATCATCATTGCTCTCTTTTATTACTACTTTGACAGATATAGGTGCAGATAGCAGCATCTCTTTCCACTGTGCATTTGTAGTGCCTTGAGGTATATACATAATGGGAGGAAAAAGAGATAAAAAAATAATGAGGAAATAGTTTATGCATTGATAAATGGTTATGCATAGGAAATTAATTGGTTTTTATAGAATTTACTTAAAAGTCATATTTATTAATGATTTACAATGGGATGATTATGTAAAAAAATTACACTGGAAAAACACAATTATTAAACTTGAATAAAAAACATATAAAAATGAAACCCTTCACCCATGACTACTCACTCACTGACTAACAATACCTCTGCATAACATAGGACCACATATTTTGAATCCCCTTTAAGCTTTTTCGAATATTCCGGATCATTCACAGTTATGCATGTTCTGGGAGCCAATATTTTTTTAAACACTTGGATAAACAAAAAGGGAGGAATAAATAAATTAGTAGCGTAAGATAAAATAATGGTTTCATTTCATGCTTGAAAAGTAGCGTGCATACATAAGTTAAAGCACACAGTTTCTGTATTAACGTAGATGTATTTATTTCAAACGGTAGAAGAGTAAAGTGAAGACAAAGGTGATAAGATTAAAATCTTATAAATAGAATAAATAAATGAATAAAATATGTTTTGTATTTTGGCAACATCACCACTTTTTAAAGAATACCCTGCCCTCTTTCCTTGCGGAAGCTCAATTTCCCATAGGCATCTATCTCCATACTCTGACAGACACCAATAGAGAAAACCATCATCACAAGAGAGTCACATGAAATGGCCACAAAACAAGTTACTTTGGTTCATGTAGATGATGACTACATTGACATGGAAATGTGTTCCTCTCCCAACTTCTTCTCATACTCCCTTAGTTCTCCACCATCCAATAGAGAGTTTGAATTTCAAATGAGTGAGAAAGAGTCATCAACTTCTCCAGCAGATGACCTCTTCTACAAGGGAAAACTCCTTCCTCTTCACCTACCCCCTCGTTTGCAAATGGTTCAAAAGCTCATACAAAACTCCAATGCCAACTTTGAGTATGTCAAAACAGACTCAGCCTTGGAACACAGAACTTTTCCCTTCACTGAATCCAATATCTCACCTTCAGAATCACACCGAGTTAGCAGTGATGTGATCCCAACTGAATATCCACTTGGGTTGTTTTCTGACATGAACAACCTCATTAGTGATCTTCCCAAGAAGTCTTGGCCCAAGAAACTGAAACAGATGAAGCAGTTCTTGCTTGGTCAGAGACTCAAGGCCTCAAGAGCTTATCTCAAAACTTTGTTCAACAAATCTGGTTGCTCAGACAAGTTCTGTGCCAGTGCTGCAAACAACATGGGAGCAGAGAAAACGCCGTTCAAGTGCAAAGAGTGTCAGAACAGGTACGTGAAGGTTGCTAGGAGAAGCCCATTTGAGAGTTTTTATGATAACAAGCAACAGCAGGTAACTTGTGCTGTGATGAAGACCCTTAAAAGAGAGATGCTTGAAGTTGAAGATGATTTCTGTGACCACAGGAGATCTTTCTCTGGGGTTGGACATCGACATTGTGCCACAAAGGCTTCATCTTTGTCCACATCTTCATCTGGGTCCTCTTCTTCCTCTTCATCTTTTTCTCTCAGCTCAGCTGGGTACTATGATTTGCAACTTTTCAAGAGAAGCATCAGCGCAAATTATGAGTTGGAAAGTTCAATTGAGGGAGCCATTGCTCATTGCAAACAGTCTCAGCAGCAGTGTAGTTCAAAGAATGGTTCAGATGATAGCAGGATTTGTTCTCAATTCGCCACAAAAATGCACTTGGTGGGAGTTAAAGAATAGCTATACTTGCCACCACAAGAGTGTTAGAGTGAGTGAGAGTGTTGAGAAAACCTTGTAAGAGAAGAAATAGGCATTTTCATTTGAAATGCTGTTGCATTTTGGTGGAGTTTACTGTTTGAATTAATAGAGTGGGTTTTCCAGCATTAAACTGTTAAAAAATAAAATGAGATCCTACACCTCTCTCTCTTATTCTTGTACTTGTTGGTGTAGTAGAATTGAACACTTAGCAGCTTCACTATTATTATAATTATTATTATTTATCTCAGAGGAGTAATTCGTTTTGCCAAAAGTTACTTTCAATTTTTCGAAAGAACTATGCTTATGACTAACGAGCAAGAGAATTCACCATGACAAAATTTCTCCAAAGTCTTCTCATTTTTACAAAAGAAAATACTGATGGTACAGAATTTACTGGATCGCATTTGGGGTTCTCTTCAAGATAAAGTTTTGTAATAAAACAATGTTAAAGTGATAAATTATATACCTACATGAATCACATACCTGCATACTCTCATACCTGTAACACGTATTTGGTATCCATGAATCATCTACCTCATCCTCATCTTTGTTGTGAGATGAATTTGGATGGTAGAAAAAGAGAGATGGAAGGAAAAAGGAAATATAAATACATAAAATGTACTAAGCAATATAGTAAGAAAGAAAGTAAGGGATTTGAAGAAAATAAGGTATAAATGAGATGGAGGTGGAAGGATATATATTTTTTATAATCCTATTTTGGGAGTTGGTCCAAACTTTTATTAATGTGCTCTATGGTGAATTTTGTGGATTTGGGACTTCAACATCCAAAAAGAAAACCTTTACTCATAAAACCCAATTATTTGCTGTTAATTGACCATATTTTTTTGTTTTATAATTCACTGTAAAAAGGAAGTCCTCTTGTTCTGAAAACTGACCCTTTTTCCCAGGATAGATTCCCAATGACTGCTTAAGATTATGTGCCATTATTCTTTCAGTGTTCAACAGATAACAAACAGATAGACTATAGTACTGTATAATTAAAAGTGATGAATGACATATATATTTTATTCTCCCACCCTTCCTTTGTATGATATTTTGTAGTCTTCTCTATGCAGTTGAAAAAGTAAAAAGTTTCCATCTTAAAATGCGATGTCAATGAAAACTGACCTGGTTACTAGCCAAAAAAATGTGGAGATTTTTCTCTATAAAGAAGAAAAAGTTTAGAAAGCTAAATGGAATAATATAAAAACGAGATGTCAGTGAAAACTGACCTTGTAACTAAACCAAAAAAGCAAAGATTACAATCAGAAACAGCCCTTTGATGGGGAGATCAGCTTAAACACAAATGGAATAGTCTTATTTTTAAAATGTGGAAATCATGTTACAAATGGTACCTGAAAGTTGTTGTTTGGCCACTATCTATATACTTTATTTAGAACAGTCATGATTAGTAATAGTGAATTCCCAGCAAAGCAAAGCAGCATAGTTGACTGAAGATCAAAGCACAAGTAGCTAGTGCAATTATGTATCCTTGTTGCAATTACCAAAGTACAGCAGTAGTAACAGAAAATGATTATGATCACAACATATACATATATATGGCCAGTTTCAATTTCAAAAGGACCAATAATAATAATTATTATTCTCATTTTCATTCTGCAATGTAATAATGGTCCCACCCTAAGCTAGGCCGCGTGGTGCATATATGTATTCTTAAACCTCATCATCGTATGTGTATATGGTTAATTTGGCTACATCAAAATGTGTATTCTATAAGTGATATAAAAAACAGAACCTAGTGTACAGCTTTACAGACAGACATTAATCCTCACTAGGCGTGCACTTCTTCCTTTCACTTGATTTTGACTAAACATTAAAATACGCGTACATAGTCCAGTGGGCGAATCACATGCCCAAAATTTTGAAGTTGCAAGTATAATTGGATGCTGTAGAGCACCAACTATACAAACACATAGAACAAGCACAAAGAACAACCAATGCTTTTCCCCACCACCAATTTGTCCTAATCAAACCATAAAGTAACTGGTACTTTTCTCTCTTCTGTCCATATCTCTAACTTGTCCATGTTTACCTCATGTAATTAATCATTCTACAAAGTTCAAAATCTTAGGTTATTTTTGCTAACAATTATGTATTCATACATACATGCATACATAAAGAAGGCAAACAACATGAGACAAGAGTTAAACTCTCAGGATGTGATACTATCTTCAATAAAAAAATCTTAAAGCATTAGATTTGTAAGTTATATGTTATTCAGTTTTCTATTTTTATTTAATATTAAACTTAAACTCACATTTAAACTCACATTTAGATATTAATAGTTTTTGCATGAACGAGGGGAAGAGGTGAGTCTTAACATAGAAATCTAACTTGAGCAAGAAATGTGATAAACCAATTACATTGATTAGTGCATGCATCCTGAAACATTCAAATTCAGCCATGAACATTTCATCATAAAAGGTGGTTGCTCCTACATGTGCATGAGGGATGGTTTGATGGTTTTGTGAAAGGCATTGTCAGTTATTTATGAGAATCCAACGAATGAAGACGGGGTGTTTGGGGCACATGCAAAGACACATTGATATGGAATGTTGCAGAAGAGTGAACATGTCTAGAGTACCCTATGAATAAGACTCGACCCTTTGGAAAAGAGGTGATAGATGTTAATGTTGTAGGGCCCTGTGGTAGGAGCATGCTCTTTTGCAGCCTCTTGGACTATTCTACACCACTTGTTACTCCTTCTAAGTATTGTTAATCTATTTCAGGCATTGTAGAATTTTCTGAAGCTAAAATGTATCTTAAGTCTGTGTGAAGATGCTTTGTGAAATTAGTTTTAGATCTTACACACTCTGAAGGAAAATATAGTAGCTTTTTAGTCCTTGTATTTCCTTTAAATGGTGGATTTTGTGTTCAGTTAATATAAAAAATAAAATCAGGCATGAAATCCATAGATTTAAAAGGGAAAAAAAGCATAATTAAAATGGCTAATTTTTGGTTATTAACAAACTGTTTTAAATAAAAGTTATTAATAATAATGTGATAATCCGTTTTCTTTTTAACTTTTGAGATTATATTTTATCTGAATCTTAGACCTGTTATTCTACATAAAAGTTTTTTAAGTACATTATTATTCTATTCAAGGGTAAGTTTTAATCGTTTGTTTAAAAACTTAAAAGGAAAAAATAACTTAAATATGATTTCAGGCTTAACCTTGAGAAAAGGAGGGTGAATATGTCTAACTTTCCTTTTTAGATCGTATTCTTGAAATTTTCTCAAATTATTCAATTTAAAAAGATTACATATTTTTTATTTTAAAATATTACATTTTCACTATTTATTTTAACACATATCTCTTAAATTTTATAAACATTATAAAACATACTTTCTAATAAGAAATAATTATAATAGTGAAAAAATATATAAATGTAATTTAAGAAAATCTTAGAACATAACAATATAATATATTCCACTTTTTATTATATTATTATATGCTATTCATTAGTTTACTACTCATTAGTTTTTGTTAGAAAATCTAGATAGTCATTTTTAATAGTTTTTCTTTTTAATTACGATTTTTATGAAGAAATTTGAATTCGAGATATAGATTAAATGATCTAAACACATATCTCACTATTAATATAAAATTGTTGAGTTTTATTTTAAAATGTGTGAAACAGATTAAAGGCCATTATTACATCTAGCTAAAGTGATATTACTAGTGTAACAAAAAATAAAATAATATATATATATATATA
>Ga0099824_1000206_pt1 | contig 57723 bp, 26 predicted proteins | sample SiratrowhiteBW_FD_76837 | JGI IMG/M metagenome (GOLD analysis project Ga0099824, IMG submission 76837) | Root nodule microbial communities of legume samples collected from California, USA - Siratro white BW | ecosystem: Host-associated > Plants > Roots > Nodule | place: USA: California... | reverse complement strand
TATATATATATATTTGGCTGCAATTTTGTTCACTCAGTTACTAACTGAATAACAGTTTACATGAATAATTTGCTATTAACAGCCAAGTAAAACTTACAATTTAACTAATACACAGGCTAATTTCTACAGAAACAACTAATTATAACTAGTGGGCAGGTTTTCTCTCATAAGTGAGTTTGCTTCTAGAGGCATCTCATGCTCACCAATGTTGTCAAACTCGTGGATCATCCAAGGTTTGGAAGGGGGGTAAAATGATCATAACTTAAGGATGGTAACTTGGATTGTAAGATCCTCTAGAAAATTCACAATTATATTTAGATGTTGGTGATGCAGTGTCAGTGTTTGTCTCTGACAGCTATGAATGGAATCGAGTGATGGTTTCTATCCACATTTTGGGAACCCTAGCACAAATGGGATGTCCATCTAATTTTTGAATTGGGTTGTTACAATATACAACCTGAAAAGTCCACACACAAACACATATGTTTCCCAAATTGGGTAGCAAAATCCCAAGTCCACCCAATATTCATGATTGACATGGGCAAGGATCTGCTGTTTCTGCAAGCAAACCTGTGTTCATTTAATGATCCGCAGATTCTCCGCTCTGCCATTTGAGTTTGCTTGATGGTGCCCCCAAAGTTGCAGGATTGTGCGAGTTTACTCACAATCTTTACTACATTGATGCTCACATCCTATTATCTAAATAAATGGTATAAGAACTATTGTGCACAATTCATAATACTTAATTTTCGTGATTTGATGTATTCTATGTAAATTCTAATACATTACATCTGATGATGCTTGAAGTCACATTTTGATAGTGATTTTTGTTATTTGTTTGGATAGACTTAGAATACTAATGCTTGAGTTTTCAAATATTATATCATTTCCTCTCCTTCCGCAGTACCTTGCCCAATTGGTTGGGTTATGGCCCCTAACAAGACCAAGTGCTTTCTTCATGTTGGGAGGCCTCAATCTTGGAATGACTCAGAGACCTGTTGTAGTAAGTATGGTGGACATTTAGCGTCATTGACATCACTTCAGGAGCTACAGTTTGCTCAGAGGCTATGTGGTGAATCAGTGAATAGTTGCTGGATTGGTGGACAAAGATGCAACACTACAGCTGGTTATCAGTGGATGTGGTCTGACAATTCACCAGGGAATAACTCCATATTTCCATTGGAAGATGTTCCTCCCCATTGTAATGGAACTGAACCGTCCTGTCATAGAAACAGTACAGACAATTTGTGCACGGTAATGACTAATAATTCAAACTCTCTCATGAGTGAGAGATGCGACAATCTTCACTCTTCTCTATGTATACTTGATATAGGTATGTTCTCGTTGTATATCACTACCAATTCTCATTTTACATTCATTAGAGATTCAGTATTTATATTTTCAAATCTTTTTTATTCTATTACCCAAAAAATCTCTTTCTATTAAAAAATATGTTACATAGTTGTTCATGTTAATTTTTTTTTACTCCTTTCTTTTCTTCTACTTTTAATGAGTTTTTAATCACCATTTCTGACTAAACTGTTTACCCATTTTCTTTTATCTTAGATGCAGCATGTAACCGTATGCACTGCCATAGGGATTATTACCTTATCATCCTCATAGTGGTGAGTGCTTTGATACTCTCCACAACATTAGCAGTGGTAGTTTGGCTTCTTGTATATAAGCGGGGCAAAAAAAGAAGGCGGTCTAGAAAAATATCTATTCCAGGAGCTTCTCTTCCATCATGGAAAATCTTCACCAAAGAGGAATTAAGGTCAATTACAAAGAATTTCAGTGAAGGCAACCGTCTTGTTGGTGATACCAAGACTGGTGGTACATACAGTGGGGTTTTATCAGATGGTTCAAGGGTTGCAGTTAAGAGATTAAAGAGAACAAGCTTTCAGAGGAAAAAGGAGTTTTATTCTGAAATTAGCAGGGTTGCTAGGCTTAGATATCCCAATCTGGTTGCTGTGATGGGCTGCTGCTATGATCATGGTGACCGCTACATTGTTTATGAGTTTGTAGCTAATGGTCCCTTGGATAAATGGCTGTATCACATACCTAGGGGAGGTCGCAGCTTAGATTGGGCTATGAGGATGAAAATCGCAACAACGCTTGCTCAAGGAATTGCGTATGTTCAAAATATACTTTTTCTTTGCTAACTTACAACATTTTATCTACAATTTTCTGCCCTCCTTGTCCATGTGCATATTTTACTCAAATTAACATAAAATTTCTTATGATACAGTTTGTTTGCTATAAATATGGGCATTTAGGTCATTCTGTCGTATTTGTGTTGGATCCATTAATCTTGCATTGCATCTATGTCTTATATTATGTCCTCATGTCACTATCATTAGAGGATCCTGATCCATTTAGAAAAGAGGAAATAATTAAGGTGCTTTTTTAGTTGCTGGTGAGGTTTCAGTTTTCATTTTTATATTATGTGCTATCTACAGTTTCCTTGTCCAGCACCAGCACAGTATCAATTGAGATATTTGAAGATTTTTTAAATATATCTTCTCATCTCATGTTTATTTATTACATCATATAGAAAGTTGCATTCCTTGGGCCTTGCAAGATCATTTATGAAAGGTTTCAGTCATTTAGCATCAATCTTCAAGGACTTTTTCCTGGTTAGTTATATAAGGTTGCTTTGTTTCATTGTTGCGTCCTATTGGTCCTGTGGAGTAGATTCTCTTGTTTTCCTATATAACTCAAGTTCATTCAACTTATGGACTTGTTTTTCCTTACGGTATGTTTACCTTCATTATGTAAACTCTAGCAATGCGTTGTGTGCTTTATAGGAGGATATAACGAAGAAATCCGATGGCATTTTAGTGTCTAAATATGCAGTACTAGTTAGCTTGTAAAATTATGTAAAGGTAAGTTAGTAGGCCCATCATCTACCTACCCAAGAAGAAATAGCGGTGGGAAGGGATGAAGAAGAGAGGAGGAAATAAGTTGAAACCAATGTCCAGGGAACCATATGCGTGTTTGTTGAGTTTTTCTTAACGGTGATTATCATTCCATTTCCTCCAACAAAACTATTCCCCTTGAGTTTGTTCCAAAACTGGTTTGCCAACCGAAAGTAAAAGAAATAAATTAAATACTCCATGCTCTGCAGTATTTCGAACTTAAATGGATACATTGATTAATTTATATTTTCCCCCATTTCAACAGGTTTCTGCATGACAAGGTTAAACCACAAGTGGTGCATCGAGATATACGTGCAAGCAATGTACTGCTGGATGAGGAGTTTGGAGCACGCCTGATGGGTGTTGGTCTGTCCAAGATTGTGCCGTACGAAGTAATGCATGACAGGACTGTCATGGCAGGTGGAACTTCTGGATATCTTGCTCCAGAGTTTGTCTATAGAAACGAGTTTACAACAAAGAGTGACGTATACAGTTTTGGCGTCCTATTACTGGAAATAGTAAGTGGACGTAGACCTACACAGGCAGTTGATTCTGTTGGTTGGCAGAGTATCTTTGAATGGGCAACACCTCTTGTGCAAGTTCATCGCTACCATGAACTCTTGGATCCTCATATAACTTCATCCTCTTCTAGCATCATCCCAGAGGCTAGTACCATCCAAAAGGTGGTTGACCTTGTTTATTCGTGCACGCAGCATGTTCCTTCTATGCGCCCTAGAATGTCTCATGTTGTTCACCAGCTGCAACAGATTGCCCAACCACCTGCAAAGTAAAGCTAATCTAGTGGTAGTAGTCTTGACCCCAAATTTCTGTATCTATAACTTCAAAGTGGAGGGGATATTTTCTTATACATATAACATATTTATGTACTTTAACCTGCCCTTCTTTAGGGTCGCAATTAACTTTTTGTTAAATTAAGTGGGAACTAGGGTTAGAAGAGGCAAATTGTGCGAAACAATTGTACCATTTTGTCATTCTTGGCAAAATATAAAAAAATGGATAACAAAAAATAGAAACTGAAGTGTGAAGGCAACATTTGTTCTTATTGTGTGTAGGCAAATAGTTTAATTATTTAATAATTCTTTTTTCACAAGTGTTTGTCATAAATATAATTATAATTTGTTTTAAAATAAGTTGAACTGGAATTTTATTGGAATAAATTAGAAAGTAATTGGTGTTATAAGTAACTTTTGTAAGTCAGTTTTCTATTGAAGTTCTTTGGACTATAGTGATTCCTCTATAGGAAATGGAAGAAGCTTATTGACTGAAATGAGATTAAGATGTGCAACCTCGTTTTCAGTGTTTGTCACTGAAGCATGGCACAATAACAGGTTGATAACTGGGCGTATAAGCCAAACTTCTATTCCTTATTTCATTGAAAAAAAAATCTTTAATATGTACAGGTGCGACTATGTTGTAAAAGTCTTCCAAAAACCTTTTACAAGACTAGTTAACCTAAGAAAAAACCTTACTTCACTTGCATTTGTTCGAGTTGAATAATTTTTTTTAGCCTCGAGTTTTTCTTCATCTACTTGGATTACGATGCAACTCACATCAAAGCATAGTTATAATGTTTGTTAAGTTAATGATTATATTTAATATCTTATTAAAATTATGATATGTAAAAAACTAAAATACCGGGAACATGTGTCAACTATAAAAAAATGTTTGAAATATAATTTTATATTATAGTATATAGATACTAATCCAAGTATCAACTCAATTAATAAAGAGTAGTGTGTCATTTGTTAACACGAAACTAAACAAAAGAAAAATCACTTAAAATTACATTAATTAGTATTTTGATGTGATTCTAGAAAGCCAAAATCAATTCTAAATCTAAAATTATTTTTTTAACGTTAAACTGAACATAAAAATTTAGCAGAAATCACGTTACTTTGTAACAAGATTCTAAACAAAGGATATTACAAGTACAATACAAAAAGCTTCTCATTCTGCATTACATGAAAATAAAACATTGGGGGAAAAGTATTACATAAAAAATAATCAACTATACATATAGAAAATTGGAAACGTATTCATATCGAGATTACCTTTGTATAAAGACAGAAATACAAGGGGAATTTGAGAGCTATGGGATACAAACTAACACAATAAATAGCTAGAATTTTGCAGGTGGCATCAAATATACACTTCTAGGGGCTGTTAACAGAGTAGCACCAATATTTGTTGAAACTGAAAACTGCCCATGGAAGAGATATTGACTGTTATTTACAATATCACCGCACCTGTGTCCAATCCAAAATTAAAATACGTAGATAACGCAGGCAAAGTCACCAAAATAAAGAATCACCAAATTCTATGCTGGTATCTGGAAAAAAATTCCATCCTTGTCCGGTTTGAAAATTGATTTTGATTTCAATCTTTGCATCAAGTTTCCTCTAGCTATGTCTCTTTAATATTGCTTTCATATATGAAAGTAGACAAGCCTTTGAATGTAAAGCCGAATACATACAACCATGACAGAATCAAATGCCAAGAATAAGAAGAATGCAAAAGCGAACTCATTATGTAATGATGGTGTCAATGAACCAATTCATTTCTTTGTAGCTGGTAGATGCTACTCGCATATAATACATAAACTAAAGCATAAAGACGCTGAATAAAGTACTTACGAGAAACATAAAGGAATGCTTCTGAGTAAAAAATACAGCAAGCGTTAAAAAAACACAGGAGTTTTATTTTTACATAAAATTCACTAACCTCCATCTATGGATTCTGTTGTTTGAGATTGCTGCTCTTCAAATAAAGATTGTATTCTCTGCAACAAACAACATACCCGGGTTCTTAGCCAAAAGAAAAAAAATCAACTTCAATTCAGATACATGCAACTAAATCCTTTTCTTTCGCGACTTTTTATTCTATTTCAATCTCAGGGCAATTATTGAACTTCCTGTTTCTTCTCATCCTCGATGCCATTAATTAAATAACAATACAATATCTCATGTACATTTTCTACCTTGACAGAGCTTCCAACTTCCTCTAGTTTCTGCATTAGTACCTGCTCCCTAGAAAGTTTAGAATCATGTTTCAATGACTTTGATGGAGACATCTGAAAGTTACAGAAAACAACGAAAGGTGAGAGGGATAGAGACAATAAGTAAGCAACATGGGCAATGAGTGCTAAGCAATATAAAGGTTTACATGGTTAATGACTTAACACTACGGTCATCCACTTCCCCAGAAGAAATAAAAAGATTTATTCGCAATCTTGCATAGTGATGACTTACCATCAGATGGTGTGGAACATCTTCAAATGCAGAAACCTGTCTCGACATAACCTCATTTCTCATGTTTGATAAACGCATCATAACTGCCTGAAAAGAATGGAAGTATTGCAAAGATTCCACATAACCCATGCTATCAACTTGATGCGGGAACCACGAGAAATTTCTAAGTAAAAACGGTTTTAGTGTTTGGATATGTGTGTGAAAGAAGAATACCTTCCTGAAAGCATTTGGGTTGGCAACCCCCTGGATTTTAACATCATCACTGGGAGGCCTTCTAACTCCAACATTTTCAATTCTAAGAGAATAGACACCAAAAAGTGATTGCAAGTATCCTATGAATACACAGAACCAATCACGAACTAGAAATTGAAACCAATCACAACAGATAGTGTCAACTGAATGGAAAAAACCTCTTTTATATCAATTTTTTCATTACATTTCATCCCATTCCTTCTTCAAATCAAAGCACAATAATACATAAGAAAACCGAAAAAACCGCACCTTGTTCAACCACAACATCTGCCACAGAGTGCAACAAAACGTGCTTCTCCTTCTTCAGCACTCCAAAGCACGGAAATGGCACCGGCCTCGTAACCTGTGCTACAGAACCACACATTCATAAAATTCTGATTCTCCAAAAATAAATAACGATAACAACAAGGTAAAAACAGAAGAGAGCGTGTGTGCCTTGTAAACAATAGCGTTTGGAGTGAGATAGAGGGTTCTAGAACGAATATCCTTCCTCAGTATGAACCTTCTCACTGGGAGATAAAGCAACATCAAGAATCCAATGCCCCACGCCAGAATCAGCAACACCGAGTAAAGCACCCACTGCAACGTTTGGTACTTGACGAAACTCTCTTCCATCTCCCGAAACGACGCCGCATAGAGCACCGCCTCCGCGTCGCGCTCATTCTCCTCCAACAAACTCTTCTCCAACCGCTCTATTTCCACCACCTCCTCCGTCGTTCCCATAATAACCCCCACCAACCAACTCGTTCAGCCCGTGCCATATATTGTTTCACACTAATGGGCCTAACTGAGTTTCGGCCCAAAAACTTGGCCCAAAATTATAAAACCTCGTAAACCCTTAGAAGGGAATAAGAGAAAAAATAATGGGGACGAAGAAGCTTAGCCAGGGAGTGAAAAGCGAGGGTAATGGCAGCAACGGCAACGTTTTTGCTTCATGCTCCTTCTCCAGCCTTGGCCTTGATTCCAATTTGTGTGAACAACTTCATGGTATTTCTTTTTTTTTTTTTGGTTATTTAATTTTGGTTGGTTTTATTGAAAGTGCGACACAATTTGATTTTTGAATTTTTGATTATTTACAGAGAGGTTGGGGTTTGAAGTTCCAACGCTGGTGCAAGCTCAAGCGATTCCTGTTATTCTCTCTGGGCGTCATGCGTATCCTTTTTTTAATTTTCGGTGTCTTTTGCTGAGATTTTTTTTTTTTTTATATATATATATAGAAAAACCTTGCGTGGGTTCTTTAATGAGGAATTTTAGTTTGGTAAATGCTGCAACGGGCACGGGGAAGACTGCTGCGTATCTCGCTCCGATTGTTCATCACTTGCAGGGATATGAAAATCGGATTCAGCGCTCTGATGGGACATTTGGTGCGTTTTGTTTTTCTTTTGTGCGCTCTGATGGGACATCGGGTTGATATTAACGTTTTATTTCATTAGAATAAGAATAGAAGGGATTGAACTCTTGATTATATGTCAATTAACAACTATCTACGGGCTTAGCTGTTAAGTGAAGACACATTATTTTCTATAATGTATAATATTGAAAATAATGCATCATGAAAACATATATCAAACTTTGTTCATGGAAGTATTGTTTAACACATCACTTTCACTGTTTTATAGTTAATGTCATATTGATTATAAATTTAATTGATATGTGGGCAATAGCGTTGGTTCTTGTACCGACGCGTGAGCTATGTTTGCAGGTTTATGAAATTCTTCAGAAGTTATTGCATCGATTTCATTGGATTGTTCCAGGATACGTTATGGGTGGGGAAAATAGATCAAAGGAGAAAGCCAGGCTGCGTAAAGGTAAAAATCATGTCATCATGTGTATTCATCATACATACCCCTTTTTGAACACTGTCATTTAGTTTGTTTTCTAGTTGTTCAACCATAAAATCATGAAAATGATGGGGGATGAAATTGTTATGGAAGAAAGTGGAAGATGTTTATAGTATTTTTTTTTTTTTTTTTGTTTAAAAGAAAAAATTGTGTATCAGAGAAAAGCTGTGTCATGATACAAAGAGCTTTGGGGCTGCGGTTTCTTGTATCTTAAACTTGAAGTAAGATTTATACTACTTGATTATATTTATAACCTTTTTGTTTCTTTTTTCAGGCATATCAATTCTTATAGCAACTCCTGGGCGTCTTTTAGATCACTTAAAGAACACCACATCATTCGTGCACTCAAATCTGCGCTGGATAATTTTTGATGAAGCTGATCGGTATGGTTTCATCAATGGTATTGCTATCACATAAGTCAAATATATTGCATACTGCATAGTAAATATGTTACTTATTTATTGATGGATTGTTTTCATTGTTATATATTGTCTCAGTAATGAATTAATGTATCATATTTTTTGCAGGATTTTGGAATTAGGATTTGGAAAAGATATAGAGGAAATACTAGATCTTTTAGGTTCGAGGAAAACGGCAAAAGATGACCAAGAGAATACAGTTCCACGAAACTCTAAAATTCAAAGGCAGAATTTGCTTTTATCTGCCACCTTAAACGAGAAAGTGAACCACCTTGCTAAAATTAGTCTAGACAATCCAGTGATGGTTGGTCTTGATGGTAAGAAAATAGAACAAATTTCAACAGCCGTAAGCAATGATCATTCAGAATCTGATGAAGATAATGAAGACCAGTATTCCAGTAAAATGCCAACAGTTGGAGATTACAAAGTTCCTATACAGTTGATTCAGAGATACATGAAAGGTATGTGATAAATTAGAAATTTCTTCAGTGAGCTTTCCAATTTTTTATTTTAAGATCTTGAGTCTTTAATTGGATTACAATGCAGTGCCTTGTGGTTCACGGCTACCTGTACTTCTTTCAATTTTAAAGCATCTCTTTGAAAGGGAACCTTCACAAAAGGTAAAACTTCACTTTAATCTCCGCCCTCTTTTCTTGCCTATATTCCTTGAGTCTATTTCTTAGGTGGTTTCTAATTTAGTATTTTTGCACTGTAAACATTCCTCTTTTTTCCATGGTTAATTGCTGTTTGTAAATAGGTAGTAATGAAATGAACTATGATTAATCTTATACTTTTGGTTTATGTTTTGTAACAAAAAGGCACGTAAAGAGTAAGGACAAAAATATCTCATCTATATGGCAATATGTCTTTAAGAAATTCCACTTTCTTATGAAAGTTCTTACAAATTCAAAATCTTGTACTTAGTATGTGACATCATGATTCCACAGGTTGTTGTATTCTTTTCAACATGCGATGCAGTAGATTTTCACTATTCACTGTTAAGTGAATTTCAATTTTCATCCTATTCACAAACAGAAGGGACCCGACAGAAGTTTCTTGGATGCAAAACTTTTCGGTTACATGGTAATATGGCGCAGGAGGACCGAAGAACCAGTTTTCAGACCTTTAAAACTGAGAAATCTGGTTTACTTTTGTCTAGTGATGTTTCTGCTAGAGGCCTGGATTTTCCAAAGGTCAGATGCATCATACAATATGATTCTCCTGGAGAAGCTACGGAATACGTTCATAGGTATCTGCGTATTTTCACATTTGACTCCTTTTTGTTTGATTTATTTGTTATGGGGATGAATGATGAGTTTTTCTTTCGTTAATGATCTCTTCTTTTTTCTTGTTCATATTCTGTTGTATATATTAACATGCTTTAACCTGTTTATATGACTTGTAATTTTTTTTTATATTGTATTTAATAAACATGAGCAATAATAGGGAAAAATTGTGCTATAAGGCTTCAACCAGGAGTTGGATCCATTAATTATGAGCGTAGTTGCTAAAAAAGAGTATTGGCAGATATAAACATCGAACTTTTCCTTTTAATTGATGATAGATAATTGTCTAAACATTCATACATAATTAAACCTCAAAATTACACATCAAAGCCTATAACCTGTTACAGTTAGAGTATGACTTATCAGTGTTGTCAATAATGGCTTGGAGATCAACAAGATAAAATGTGATGTAAAATATGAAACAAAGTTGAATTATATGAAGCATTGATGTAAAAAAATAATTATAGAACTGTTCCATCATTTGTTTTCCTGATGTCATTCTAATACCTCGGTCTATAATTTTTTTAGAGTGTGTTTTAATGCCTAAGCCTCTTAAAGCGTTATAGGCAATGACAATTTTATCTACCTCTCTTACCATTAGTAAATTAGTATCATGTATAGTTAAATGATCCTCAAACCCTAATTATAATTGTATTAAAATTTTACATGAGAAGTGAGCTTGCAAGGACCAATATAAAATTGAAAATGGAAAATCCTTCGTCTAAACTTGCTTTATCCCACAATTGTTTTATAATAAAATTTAAAGGTCTTCTTTTTCCCCAAAGCATAAAATTATGATTTGGGTTTTACTTGTCCGACTATGATTTAATCATGGTCAAATAGAGCATCTTCCCAGTTCTTCCATTATGATTATTTACAATCTTTCTTTATGATTGAAAGGCTATATCTTATTTCTGATTTATCATGAATTCACGATGCAGGGTTGGTAGAACTGCTCGACTGGGTGAAAAAGGAGAGTCGTTGCTTTTTCTGCAACCAGTTGAGATAGACTATTTACAGGACTTGGAAAAACATGGTGTCGCACTCACAGAGTATCCTGTCCTCAAAGTGTTGGATAGTTTTCCGCTATATGGACAAAAGAACATAAAGAAGTCAGTGTTCGTAGACTCACATCCCTGGGTCCTTTGTCTCCAGAAGGCACTTGAAGCTTTCATCATGTCAAAGGTGATCTTTAGTGCTGATCTCATTGAACTCTGCACCTTGCTGTGTGTCCTTATTTTATCTAGTTTTAACTTTGTAATCCTTAACTTGTAAAATATGGCATCAAAGTTTAATTAAACAATCATTACCGTTGGAGAACAAAACATTCCATGGTGGTTTAGTTCTTCTTCTAAGCTATAGAACTTACAAACTACTGAAGATCAAAATAAATTGCCAGATAGATTTGTTTGGAAAATTAGGCCTTCGAGTGCAGGAGGGGGATTGTCTCTGTCTGGATGCCGAAGTGAGGAAATGAAGGGAACTTTCTTAACCTTTTTGAATCTTCCTTTGTTAAAATTAACTCCAAAATTCAAAAGTGGGGAAGAAGCTATAGATTTGAGGAGTTCACCCCCTTCTTTTCCTCCTTAAATCTTCCAATTAAGGTTTTTTACCTGTTGGTCATCTTGCTCCCCTACTATGCTGAGCAATTGAGAAGAGGACAGAAATCCCTGTTAAATCTTCTGCTGTTAATTTAGAATAACCCCAAATTCATGGGTAGACAAGAAGCTATGGCTTTGAGAGTTCCCCCTTCTTTTCCTCCTTATATCTTCCAATTAAGGTTTGAATCAGTTATACCTGTAGATCCCCCATCTTACTCCCCCATTATGGGAAGCAAATGAGAAGATGACAAAACCTACCTAAGGTAATGTGGTCATACTTAAGTTGACCAATAAAGACTCCTGCAATAAGTTGGATCAAATAGAAGATAATCCAATTAAAAGGGTGAGGTGAATGCATTGAGGTTAGAACCTATGATCTCGTGCACAGTATTACCCAAGGCCCTTACCACTAGGCCGACCCTAGAGGTTTGAGAAAAAATTGAGCTTAAAGCCTTCAATTTATTCTTGTAGCCAACTGCAGCCTGTAGGTTACTGTTTTACGGAATACTGATAACTAAATTTATGAGCAGTTTTAATTGTACGTGGTGTGAAAAATCTGCTTATTGGGTTTGATTATTTGAGTTATGTTAAATGCTACTTGCACTTGTCACATATCTCTTGGTTTTTTGTCTCTGCATAGAGAATGATTATTTTACCCTTGATCCTTGGAAAAGAAGGGCGAAGTAGCCAACAAGCTCGTAGCTCAACTTGTATTGGTTGAAGTTAGACTTGGGAGTGTAATGATGTTGGAGATTTTTTGACCCTCCCTCAGGCTGTTGATTGTCATTCCTTACCCAGGAGTTACACTTCCAATGTATTAAAGGGACAAATTGCCCTCAAGTTTGTCATCTCTGAAATTGAGTAAAAATTGAATGTAGAAAGTAATATAAAAAGTGTGGAAAGGAATGATGGTTCTCTTATGTGCAATCTTGTGCTTAATTATCAGTCAAGCATGCATTAAATCAAAGATGTATAGGGCATTCCTGCGCATGCATAATAATATTTATCCCCACATGTCTTTAATTTTGGTAGCTGTTACATTCCTTAAGATTTAGCTGTTACATTCTTTGATGCTTCTGTCTATTCATTTAACCAATTTTTGCCTTGTGCTTTTCAGCCCAAGGTGGATAAACTTGCCAAACAGGCATTTTGCTCTTGGGTTCGCGCATACACTGCCCATCGTGGTGAGTTGAAAAGAATATTTATGATAAAGAAACTTCACTTGGGGCACGTAGCAAAAAGCTTTGCATTGAAACAACAACCCTCTTTAGTTGGACAGTCATTCCAAAAGCAAGTGAAGAAAAGAAAGAGATTTGAGAAGAAAACTGGGTTCTCAAAAAAGAGAAAAGTTGCGAGTGTGACACAACGCAGACCATGAAAATTGGCTGATGCAAGTTTTGACAGAACAAGGTGACCAATGATGACTATGGATGGATCCAAAGGAGACAGCAACCCTGATCATTGTATCAAAACAATGGGGTTACCAAGAGACCTGAGATGAGATAGTGTCAAGGTCTACGGTTCTGTTCATTTCTGTTGCCCAAATTTCTCTAAGGTTCACTTCAAGCCATATGCTAGAATGTACACTATTAATTAATTTTTTTGAGTGATATTTATGTATAAACTCTTTTTGGTGGGGGTGTCGGGGAAAATTACGAATGCTAAAAAAATTGCCTAGCTAAAAAAATTGCCTAGCGTTGGCTACTATGTGCTTACAGTTGTTACTTTGGAAAAGTCCAATTTTTAGCCAAGTCCATAGTTGGAATTCTAACAAGACCTTTTTATGGATTTCTTTTCGGTTTTGTAATGGGGATTTCTTTTGGCACCCCCCATAGTTTTCTTCTGCTTTTCCATGAATATGAAAATTTTCATTTTTTTCTTTCTGATTTAATGTACATTTTGGATTTTGCAATTTCAAAATTTTTCGGAATATGTAATTTTTGAAATTTTTCAGATTATGTAATTTAAAGTACGTTGAAACTTTTCGGATTATGAAATTTCAAACTTTTCCGATTCGAATTTAAGTACTTTTTAGAAATATCTTTTTGCAAAATTCTCATTTTATCCTTTTTATTTAAAGTATTTATAGATTTTGCAAAAACTTTTTAGGCTTCAAAATCTAGGAGTTAAAATTGTTTTCTGAACTGCATATTTTAGAAATTACTTTTTTTTATAAAAAAAGAAGTTTCTAATTACGTAACATGGAAGGTATTTCACAACACGTGAAATTAATTGTGATCCAGTGGACTAGATAAAACCTATTCCAATAGATAATTTCTCCCCTACACCTCAAGGTTATTGGTTGAGTAGAAGATAAAAGTGCTCTTAGCTTAAAAATAATATTATCAATTTACTCTCTCGATGATATATGGGATGGTTTCAAAATTCAAATTAATTTCTCCAAAATATTTATCAATAGACACCAATGTTTAATTAAAGAAGATTTTTCTCCTTTTGTAAAATGACACTTCTATTTGTACTTTGCTATTCAAAACACAGATTTAATGTCACTTCTTAGGTAACTCTAAATATCGAATAATCTTAAATATGTAATAAACTTTAGTTTTACTTAGATTGGTATATTTTTTCAACATGGTAACTAAAATCTAATCCAATTCAGTGAAAAAGTTTGTTTTTCGGTTTTCAATTCTGTAAGTTTTCAGTTTATTTGATTATAAATTTTCAATTCAATTTTTATTATAACCATGATCAGTGAAGAGAAATAGATCCTCTAAACTTTTTATTTATGTATTATTCATAGGCTACATTTCCATCATGATTGGTCGAGTACACTGTAAAAATTGCTTTCACCAGTTCAATATTAAATTTGTTTTTATGGCATGTTATAGTAGATAGGAAAACAAGAGGAGTAAAAAATATATGTTAAATGAATGGAAATAGTGGTGTGAAAGAGAAACAAAAGAAGAAAAATAAGTGTAAAAAATAAAATAAATTATTTATTATTATTATCAATTGTTAATCTTTAATATTATGCGTTGTTATTACATTTTATATTATTCGAATATTATTTATTATTATTAAAAATGGCACATTGTAACAACATTAGTAAATAAAAGATAAGATTCACTTTTACATGATTTTCCATGTATTTTAAAAACAATAATAAATTCACTGAATTTCTTAACAATTTTGCACAACCAACCCAAACACCAATCTCAAGATAAAAAATATTATATACTACTTTCATTCTTTTCAAAAGTCATACTTTTATAATATTTATATTCCTATTTGATTGTCATTTTTAAAGTTTAAGACAAAAGTTGGACTCCTGATTTAGGACTTATTTAATAATATTTTGCATGATTAGAAACAAAAATTGGTATGTAAAAGATAATAATATTGTGTATCATTAAGAACAACATTGATGACAGCAAAGAAGGTTGAACATAACATCTTCCCTCCACATGCAGAAAAGTATAGAAGGTCTTGTGCCTGAGCTGCAATATGCATATCAGTTACAAACAATTGTGCTTTTAGCAAAGCCATAAGAATTAAGAGTAATTTGTTGAAGGTAATAAATAGGCGAAACATGTTTGCATGTGAAAAAACATGAATATGTGATGTGGCTGCTGAGAAACTGAGTCTTTGACACCAAAAGGGTTATTTTGGCCTTACCTTTGGTTGCATTCTTATTTCCTTAATTGTAACAACAAATGAGAATGCCTTGCTTCTTGTTTCTTGGACAGCCCTCCAAGGAAAGGAGAATGGTGAAGGTCTACCATCCCTTCAACCCTAAGAAATAAGGACTAAAACTAGAAGCATAGGGTGTGAAACTGAGCAACCATGTTGCTCAAAGTGTCCTTCATAAACCTTGATTTAACCTATTCATTGCTGACATTGTAGTACAGCTTTAATTAGTAGCTTCATCCAATTAATGGTTTCTCCAGAGCACATGCCTTTGTAGGGCCAATACTTGAACACCTTCATGTGACAATTATGCATCTCTTGGATCCTTCAATATCACCCTATATTGCATTTTCTACTTTGGAAACAAACTTTTAACTTCATCTTTGTTGAATATTTTGCCTCCACATTAGGGTTCATTTTACTAATGTAATATGGTATAATTGCCTTTTCAATTTACTAAAATAGACTAGACTTTTGAAAATTACAAAAGTTGATCAATTGTATTTGAAAAAGACATTTCATTTGATAAAAGTGGAGTTTGTAAATATAATATTTTAATTTAAAGTTCGAAATATGATTTTAAGTAACTAATTATTATTATAAATTTTAATAAAAATCAGTTACTAAAACATTAAGATAAAATCTTTAAAGAATTATAAAAAATAATAATTTTATTAATTGTTAAAAATAATAAAACTGAAATATTGCGACTTCAAAACAATTTAAATAGTATAAGATGTGATTTTTATTATAATAAAAGTCATAAAAATAAACCTATTATTATTATTATTATTATTATAACTCTTATAATAAAAATTTATAATATAAAAATAATATATTTCATGTTATTATTAGCTATTGACAATATTTATTATTATTATTATTATTTATAAAAAAATTATTATCAATATTAATAATATTATTATTATTATAATTATTATTAGTATCATTATAATTAATATTACTGTTACAATTATAAAATAAAAGACTAATATTATTATCAATTTTAAAAAATATAGCAATGATTGTTATAATAGTAATATTATTATTAACTATTCATAATATTTATTATCATTATTTATTAATAATACTATTATTATCATAATATAATTAAAAACATTATTAGTATAATTATAATTATTAATATTATTATTATATTCTTATAATAACATTATAATTGTTAATGTTTAATTATATTTATTTTTCTATGTTAATTATTATCATCATAATGTTATTATAATTATAATTAACATTGTAATGATTTATAGTATTATAATAATTTATATTATCATCAGTATAATTATTATAATATAATTGAATTCGTATGAAAAAGTGTAATTGAAGTTGTATTTTTTTTCTTTATTATGATAATAATAATAAAACAGAAAGTTGTAATTTTCAACTCTAATTTGAATTTTAAAAATAAATTAACTAGAAATTATGTTTTAAGTATGATTTATGTAAATTAAAAAAGTAAGTATAATTGATCTTTTAAAATTTTGTTCATTTTAGTAACTGCATACTAAAAAGGATCTTCAGAACAAGATATATACTATATACAAAAAAAAGAATGAAATTTCTCAAAGAAAAATGTTTTCAGTTTTTAATTTGGTGTTGAGAGTCTATATATAGAAACTTAAGAAAGTGATACATGTACATATAAGATACCAAAATCAATATGTTTGGATGATGTGAATAAAGAGCCTGTGTTGGATGATGTTGAACCACTTGAGATAATACAAACAAAAGGTGTGGAAATCATTTCAATTATTTTAGCAAGTCTCCAATAAAAACAAGTAGACCAATAAAAAGTTATTAATTTGTTTCCTTTGATGAAGAATAGGATTCGATTTGAAGAAGTTTTTTATTATATTGACCATAATATGTTTGTAAATATTACTACTTCAAAGTTGATGAAAGTAAAAAGTAAGAAAAATATTTAAAATTTTGAACTTGACTTGCCAGTAATCTTAAATGTAAAAAAAAATATCAATGGAAAGATTCAAAATAGATTAGATGAAGAAATCACTTTTGCAGCACTTTAAATAGGATTCTATCCATTTTAAATTATCTAATTTCGAACAGAATATTAAAATTTGAACAATGATATTATAAAAATTAAAATAAGACTTTTAGGATTCGATGTTATTTATTAGAATTTGAATAGTTGGTACCATAAAATTGGAAACATATGTGGACTTATTAATGGTCCACAAACTTTTGCCAGATATGATTTCATTTTCTTTCTCTTCCTATATGACTTTATCTACACAATTTATACAAAATGCTAAAAAATTTCGCCTACTCAATACGATTTCGTTATAACCAAGTAATATTTTATTTCTTTTTGGATACATGTAGTGTATTCTATTTATTTAACAATATTATTTTGGAAGCATAAGCATAAAAACAATTTAAATACATTAAAATTCATATTAAGGCGTTTGATATTCTATTATCAAATTATTATTTAATATAAATATATTTCAATAAAAAATATTGAACTATAATATTCTCCAATTAAATTATCATTGTAATAAAATAATTAAATGTGACTTTAACATAAACTTTTGTTATTAAATTACCATTTAATATATCATCAATTAATAAAAGAATATTTTTGTAAATGGTGATGCATATTAGGACAAAAATATCCTTAATATCTTTATAGTGATTAAAAGAAAAAATTTATGTGATTGTTATTTTATAAAATAATTTTTTATTTTATTATATAGTTTAACTTAGTATTCGAGTTTTCAATTTAGAGAGATGTGTTTTTGTTTTCAAGTAAATAATTGTGGTCACCATTGTCATTGTCATTATCACCATTGTTATTGTTTGGTCGATTATACACCAGAAATAGAAATATGAATCCTATGTCGTTTATCAAAATATTGACTCATTTATCAAAATATTATCAAAATATTGACTCGTTTATCAAAATATTGACAACTGCTTTGTTGATAAAGATCATACACACTATTACATGTCACCATTAATATGTGTATATAGTCTACACACCTAGCTTTAACAAAACTAACTTATAGTTGAACTAAGAAAAATAACAGAAATTGAACTTACTCTATTTTAATTTCTGATTGAACAATTTTGTTGTACTCACTACCATAAGCCTAGATATGATATCTGATCCTCAGTTTGATGAAGATTAAGATTAGGAACCTAGAGATAAGTTAAACAAAAAGAGAGAAAGTATTTTCTAAAAATATGATGACTGACTTAAAATTAACATAAATCAACTTACTATTCTTTATTTAGATATTATTTTTTACTTTTATTATTAAATATTTAAATGTCATCTTTATTTCGACCACTTCTATCTTACAAAATTCCATATTCTTATAATAGTAAAAAGAGGAACACAATTATGAAAAAAAGGATGATATGCTCTAGGTTTGGTAATTGTTGATAAAGAATTTGTTGACAAAAGTATAGAAGTTAGTTAATTAAGAATTTAATTTTAATAAACAAAATTATTTTCTACATTATTAATCTCAAATCAATCATGAGATCTGTACATAAAAACATGAAATTTATTCGGCACACGGAAATCAAAATTAACCACAAAAGCTTCTTAGAATGCAGGAACTTTTATTTGTTATTACTATGCTTTTAAAAAGATATCTTAATTATTTTATCATCACCGTAGAAAAATATATTTATTTTCTTATTTTAGCGAATTTACATTTGGATGATCATGATATTACAAATTTTGTAGGATAGAAATTAAAAATTTGGTTCAATGTGATGGCAAAAGTCTTAAGGAATTGTTAAGTTTATCATATCCCTTATGAGTAATAAAATTAAATACTAGAATAGTTTTATTGCTTACTTAAGCTATAATAGACATGGATTAAAAAGACTTAAATAATTATTTTTTATCAAAATTAACATGTGAGCAATTAAATGTATACAGAAAGATTATGATAAGTGTAAAATCATCTTTATAAATCAGTTTTGTAAAATTGAATAATTTAAAAAAATTATCCGAAAGAAAAGTTATACTTCTTAAAAGAGATTTCAAACAACTAGGTTACAAAATTTTATTGACATTGTTGTCAACTCTTCTTACTTGTGAAAATCTTTTAAAGTGTTAAAATTAAAAATAAAATATTAATGCAAATGGATAGTAAAACAAATTAAGAATAATAAAAAATATATTAAAGTAAAATAAATAGTACCAGAAATAAAATAAATAAGCTACAAATTACAAATTATTATAAATTAAAAATTTCTAAAATAAGTTATTTCAAGATATTTTACTAAACACCGTTTACGTCAATAAATTAGTCAAATTAGTTAATATTAATTTATTGGTGGTACCAAATATATCTATAGTTTCTAAACCTTGGTAAGAGTAATGTCATACTCTTAATAAAACTTTTTAACAATAAACAGAAAATATGAAGACAAATTAAAAAAGTGTTATATGAGATACGACCGTAATGGAGATAGATAAAAAAAAGTTGTGAAAACAATAGGTCTAGTCCAAAATAGATTAGATTGAAAAACATAATAGTATAAATCAAAGCTTATTAATTTTAATCTAATTCTTTTAGTTTCTAGTTCAAACGAGTTTAAATCGGACGTACCTGTGTTAAATAATAATAATAATTTGTAAAATATTGAAAATTAAAAACATTTAATAAAGTATACATTTCTTAACATTTAGGTATCATATGATTACATCTAAAAAATAAAATCAGTCAAATTAGTTTTATTTGTGTAACTTAACTTTTAAAATTAAATAAATTATTTAATTTTGTAAATTTTTTTTTAAATTAAATCAAAACTTGATAAGAGTGTGTTTGTTGGCACAGCAAAAGTTTTGAAGGAACCTCTTAACTTTTTTCTGTCCAAAATACTATTCTCTTTTTGTCTGGATTCTTTGTTTTTGGTCATTTTTTGTCATGATTCAATGTGTTTAGGCCCATTATGACGGCCCACAATCTGTCCTCTATGTCGGAGGGGATCCCTTTTCCTAAATTTGTAACCCACTTATCTCTTTGAATGCGACGTTGCCTTCTCATACTTCATCACTCTTGTTTATGTCCCTCTAAACAATCACAACTTCTTTGATCTTGACTGTGACAAGAGGCCATAGCTAACCATTTCTTTAACCCTAGAATTATCAATCAATCAACACTTAGATCCTATTTCTTAGCTACATCAAAATTATTGAACCAAAGATCATGTCTCTTACACAAGTCTTTTTCATCTACATGGTAAAAATTTAACTCCTAATCAAAAGACTTTCATCATCAATCACAATCCTTCAATTCAATAAAGCCCTAATGGAACCCTAAACAAGAGAAAACCCACCATCAATTTGAGAGGAGAAGTTGGGAAAAGGAAGTCATAGCTTGTTATGGAATCTAAGTGAAAGAAGAATTGAAGAAAATGTGCTAGAGAACCAAAGAGTGAGCAGAGAGAAAGTGAAAAAACAAAACCTAAGTGTTTAAAACTCTTTTGGTATATGCAACACCTAATATTATATGTTATACTAATTTGAAATAAATATTTTAATATGAATTAATTTTCAATGTTGTTTTTTAAATTTCATTTTATTTATGTATCAGTATTGTATATGGATTTTATTGGTATTAACCATTATTTTAAAGTACTTCAGAAAGCTAATTCTTTTCAAGAAATAGAAATTAATAAAATAAATATTATACATTACAATAATTTACATGAATAAAACATCCATTATTTTAATTGAATTTTTTATAATTGCAACTATATATCTCTCAGTGCATATATTTCTTAAAGGTGATATTCAAAGTAAAGTGTTAAATAATTTTATAAATTTAAATGGCATAAAAAAAATAGAAGGAAGAAACTTGTTATTTATTATTATTTACTTATTCTATTTAATGTCCTAAAATGACATTGGAAATAACTTTTACGTAATTAATTCTGATAATCACCAACTTGGCATTGGCATTCACAAGTAATCATTGGTAATTCACTTCCACTGAAATATATGGTCAACTACAACCAAATATCAAATACCAGTGTAGCATTTTTATTGTAACTAGTAATTTGTACAAAAAAACCTCTTGTGATTTAGTACCTCATGAATAAAAGATGAGGATTACAATACATCAATATAGATATATTTTGTACAGAAAAAAAATTATAATCACTTTTAAGAGAAAATATAAGAAATAAATAAATTTCCATTAACTAAAATTAACATACACACAAATGAAAAATAAAATTTTAAAAAATTATATAAAAATACTTGTATCAATTCAATTATATATAAACTAATTTAATTTATAAAAAAATATTTTTAAATTTTTAATATTTTTTACTTCATATATAAACTTGTAGATTATAAATAAATAAATATATATATATATATATATATATATATATATATATATAAAAACTTATATATGCGTCTTTATTTTAATACTTTATGTTTTAGGTATTTTTTTCTTGTGTCTGTCTTAAACTAAATTTCAAGCATATAATTAATTATTAAAGAGCCTAAATAAATTCATATTTGTAAATATTATTTAAATTAGTTTTGATGTATATGTAATATATTTTTTTTTAAATTAGATACAAAATATAAATTCGTCTTATTCTTTTTTACAATTATACATATTTTCACATAACATTATGTAATGTTACTTAAATTTATAATATTAATTTTTTTAATTTGAGTTATAAATAAATTAAAAATAACATAATAACTACTAAAAATAATGTAAAAATTAATTGTTTTGTGAAATTAAAATTAAGCAATAATAAATAAAAAGAAAATAAAAAATATGCTAAACTAATGAATAGTAATGGAAAAAGAAGTAAATAATATATAAGTTACAAATCATTAAAAAATAAAAATTAAAAATTTTTAAAATAATTTATTTTAAATAAATATTGTTTACGTCAAATTAGTTAATAACGAATTAGTCAAATTAGTTAATAACTAATTTATTGGTATTACCAAATATATATCGTTAAGTATTTCTAAACTTTGGTAAGAGTAATGTCATACTCACTTAATGTTTTAATAACACTTTTTAAAAATAAAGAGAAAATAGAAAGAAAAAAAAGAGTATGATATGAGATAAAGACCGTAATGCAGATAGATGAAAAAGTTGTGAAAATTATAGGTCTAGTCCAAAATAGATTAGATTAAAAAAATAATAGTATAAATAAAAGCATATTAATTTTAATCTAATTCTTTTAGTTTGTAGTTCAAATGAGTTTAAATTGGACGTACCTGTTTTAAAAAATGATAATAATAATAATTTGTAAAATATTGAAAAATAAATATTTAATTAAAATACAAATATGTTAACATTGAGGTATCATATCATTACATTTAAAATTTCAAAATGGTTATATATATAGTATCGTCTTAAACCATAAAAACTCCTAATTTATTTGATATTTTATTTTTAAATTTTTTTAATTATATTTTTTATTATTATTTAATATTAAAGAGGAAAATATATATTTTTTAACATTGAAATCTTTATAATATCATATTATTTTTTATAACATAATTATTTAATAGATATTTAAGGTTTTTTTTAACAGCAAGAAATAAATTAAATTAAAAAGGGATATTTGAGAGGTGTCCAAACCTTTATACAATTACACTTCTAATCCAATCCATATATTCACTTTACATAAAAATAACTAATTGGTATGTCCTACTGGAATCAAAATGCATACTATGTATACTACACATGAAATCTAATAATGAAAAATAAAAATAATAGGTAAAATACATAAGTCAATTGAGATGTAAATTTTTTCATATCTTCCTATAAAAATTTTTCCATCCCTGACCCATGAAGAATAAAAAATTACACATACATCATATTTTCATTGAGTAATATTCCTACTTAGATCAAGTCCTTACAAATAATTTTATTTCACACTAACCATTTTAAGTAAGTATAAGCATGTATGTATGAATATATTATCCAATAGAAACAAAAATAAGAGACATATTAAATTATAAGAAAAATAATGATATATTTTCACCTTAAGAACAAAGTATAGCAAACTTCATAAATACCATTCAATATGTAACTTTCATCCCTACTAAAGATTCATGATGGTTCTCATAATTGTTAATAATTTAGGATGTTCAAAAAACCATAGATAAAAGGGAAGCTGATTAACAGTACTGTGTGTGACTTTTGTTCTAGCTTTTCACCTTTTGTTGGACACTATAATTATAAGGGTAAGAAAATTAACCCCAAAAGTAGGTACCAAAATATAAAGATTTAGCTTTGGAAATGAATAAATGGAAGAAAGTTGGTTATATGAGGAAGTGTTAGTTATTGTTGTGAATGGGAATGGTATGATTATGAGTGCCACCTGTGTTTCTTGTAATACTAAATGGCGTGTGGAACATTTGAACGTGAAGTGATTAATGGGAGAATAGGACCTTAAAAACAACAGAAGAGAGAGTACACATGACAATGGTATGTATTATTGAAGTTTGATGCCATCGTACGCCACCTAAAGCCGACATATAACTTGAAACACCAAATTAGTCAACGTCATGATGCATATTAAATGTTACATATCATGTGCAAATTCTGAATCATCCATAAAAAAGTAAATTCCTTCATTCTTTTCATAATTCAAAAATTCTCATTTTTTAAATCTACCTCGCCACCACAATTTATAAAAATTCATTACTTTTTTTATTAATTGATATATTAAAATGTGAGTTTAAATTTAAACTCACATTTAAATTTAATCTATCTTTATAGTAATAAAAGTACTTTAAATTAATTTTATTTATAATTATGTAAGATTTCTCTTTAAATTAAACATGTATATCTTGAGCATGACTAAGTATTTATCAGTAATTCAATACTGATAAAATAATAAGTGATACAATAAATCTAACAAATATATTAAGAAGTTAATTTAAGTTTAATTGTTGAAAATCTTACATTGAGTAAATAAAAAGTCTTTTAATAGTTTATAAGTGTGACTTGCAAACCTTATCTTATAACTGGTTTTGCAAAGTTGAGTTAGACTTAAAGTCCATTTCTAATATGGTAACAAAGTTCATCCTAACAAGATTGTTAGGTCTATCAGAGTCATTCATTATCGAACTTTTATCAGACTAGCATCTTTACATATATAGTCTTACACACAAGTTAAAGGGTTTCGATATGATAAGGACGTATTAAAAATCCTACATCAACTGGAGAACATACTTTTTCAATACTTTATAAACCTAATCTTATAAACTGATTTTATAAAATTAAGTCGAACTTAAAATCCACTTTTAATACTAACTCTCGCTATCCAATCATTATAAAAGAAATTCACAAATCTTTAGTCTTATTCTCAGAATTTACATACTCCGGTTTATGTTAAAAATCTAATGATAAAAAAAATTTATACAAACTTATATTTTAATCAATCAAATATATAATATAGGATGATGTAATCACAATTTTATTTCTTAAAAACATGCTAAAATTGAATTGGTTACAAGTCTTAATTGTATGTCGATGCTTTTTGAAAATATCACATGGATGCAAATCCGTGACTAAAATGACTTTTCCTTTGCCTTATAATTATTGCAATTTAAGAATTTGACACGTGGATTAATTACAACGATAAATATGTCACTAGAACACTTTAACTAAAATAATTTTATTTTCTTAGTAAATTAATGTATTTTTTGACAAAAAAGAAAATTAATATTTCATTAAAAACTGAGAACAGATCAATTAATTTTTTTATTGAAAGGTTAAAGTTGTGATTATTTTATGATAAAGTTAATATAACAAGCTCAAGTCTTATTGTTACGTACTAATAACTCTATTACCAACTATAGAAGAACATGGATAAAATATTTACATGGATGTGTTTGGACAAATTTCTCTAAAAATACTAGGACAATTAGAAAAAAAATTAAATCTATAAAATTAGTTTACATACGAGTTATAATGTAACAATTTTCTCATGCAACTTTTTTAAATCTTACTTTTAACTTGTTTATAAATTAATTTTAACTGATAAAGGATTTATTTATTTTTTGTTTGATATTAATGCTTGGGCAAAATCTTGAACAGACAAGTTTACACCTTATTAAATTTAACACGAAAATTTGTTAAGATTAGTTTGAAAGTATTTTCACAAATTTAATTAAATAATCAAGTTCTATAGAATGTTTGGTCTGTGTTATTTTAATGCAAGCAATAAGTTGTACATATGAGTTCCAATACAGAGGTGTTGGGTACCAAGAACGCTTTAAGAATATGTAAAATATGAGAGGTAAAGTGCTGCTCAAAACTAAACCATATATGATTATAATTTATTGTAGGGTTTAAAATTTTCATGGTTTGTGACAGTAAGTAAAGTTATATTATATTGTAGCTTTGGCAGCTACTACAATTGCATTGGTTGAAATTTCAGTACTACCAATAGAAATATTTTTTTGGCACTCACAAAAATAATAGTAATTTTTTTTTAAAAAAAGCACTATGGTTTCGGTGGCTAGTGAATCTTGTTGTAATGATAATAATGCAGGTTTCAGTGTGACAGTTATTGCAACTGCATTATGCTGATTGAAATTTCGATCTATGAAAATAATTTTGCTGACATTTTAGCAATCAGCATCTGATGATTACCATTTATATCTAAATCCCAATTTAAAACTCTGATTATTTGTGTGAAGGCACAGATATTTACACAACAATAGCAGTTATTAATGCCACTAACAAAGTTTTTAATTAATGTAATAATAAAGAGATTACAGCCTCCAAATTAGCATGCATTGTTCCTTCTTCACTCAAATGTTTAGTGATGGAAAGTTATGAAATAAAATGAATAAAAAGCATTCTTAAGCTGGTTTCTCCACCCAATGTAGGTCCACCACAAACAATATGATTAATTATACATAAATATAGTTGATCTTGTTTTGCAAGTAGTTTAAAAAAAATAGCGGTTAACATTATTTTGCAAAATTGACAATGTTGATAGTTATTAATTATTACATGTGATAAGTAAGTATGATTAGTTTTGTCTCGGAAAGTAGTTAAAAATAAATGAAGATGACTATAATTCATGATTGATATCATGTGTTACAAAGTTGTTCAAATGTTTAATGGAGGTTCACTACCACATGTGATTAACAACAATATATAGCTAATTAATTTTGTTTAGGAGTTAGACACTAATAACTACAATGTAAATATTGTTAACTTTATTCTGTAAGTATTCTATTAGAATGGACACAAATCACATATTTCACTTTTGTGTCTTACATTGTATTTTATTAATAAAAAGTTAACTATTGGATTAACTTTTTTTCATATTCTTTAAGGTAAGTTCCGCAGTTTATTACCTCTTCAAAAATGGATTAATTAAATAGTGGCTAATAATGTAAAAACATAACGGTCAAAAAAATACAGCAAAGAAAAATGAAAATTATTATTTATTTAACGGGTAATTTTTTATTGGTAAGGGGCATGATACAGGTGATTTACATCCAATTGAAATGGTTAATTTGTTAATTTTGTTTTACAATGATTAATTATTTATGTTATAAAATTATTGAAATATAATAATAGTTAACCACTTATAAATAAAACTAATTATTAAAAAAAGGACTTTAATTCTAATTTCTAATTGAGAAGGAGTCCTGTCTGCTTCTTTTGCCTGCAATTGTTTATTTATAAAATGCCTGAAAAGAACCAAAGTGTAGTTAGGAAAGTTTGTAGAACAAATTAAATAAGGAAATTTAATCCAACCAGTTTAACAGAAAATTAGTTAACGAAAATAGCAATATCATATATTCTTCTACATCATCACCCTAACACAAAATTATTATATCTAAAGTACAAAAAAAAATCCTCTCATTTTGTCAAAAAAAAAAAAAAAAACTAAAACCTTAAAAATGAAAACATAAAAATTTAATATAAAATCTATAAACGAAATAAAACAATTACATTTTAGAATTTTTTTAACCATCATATTAATTTTCGAAAAGGAAAATTTTAGTTATTTATCGTTTTCAGTTCCAAATATATAATTTTTAATTAATTCATATATATTTAATATGATTACAAAAATTAAAAAAAAAAGCTTATCATAATTATACTTATAATAAAAAATTATTATTTTTAGATAAAAATCATAAAACGTCCAAGTATAAAGATTATTCAGTAATTAATGGTGTTATGCAGGAAGTGATCATATATTAGGGTTCTGATAATTAAAACTCGAAAGTATTGCAAAGAATGGTGTTGATGAATTTGAAAACTCAGCAATCATGGAAACCCCATGCGAAGTCAATAATAGCATCACATTTGTTTATTGCAGTGTGCGTGGAGCTAAGGAAAGCTGCATTATGCTTCTTCTGTAGCTTGTCGGTGATGATAACAACTAATCAAATTCAAAACCCTAACTTCTTCTGTCCTTTCTTCATTTAAAAAAAACACTATTATTTGTTTATATCTTTTAACCTTTTATTGTTTTAGATGAAACCAACCAGGTTTGTGTTGCGTAGGTGGCTGTTGAGAATTTGAAAGAAGGGGTGCGTGGGGTGTGTCTGATGCACCAGACATTAACAGAAGACACATTCACATTACCATCTTCTAGGGTTTTTTATTCATTAAATAGGAACACTTGCAAGGGAAGGTTCCCTCCAATAGTTACTTCTGCCATGATTCTCGTTTCTTGCTTCCTTCTAAGGGCTCCATGCATCATTTTGCACTCCAAATTCACTGTACAATTTTGATAACTTAGATTTAGATTACTATATTAGTGTCAGAGTTATTTTTTTCAAAAAAATATATGTTGGTTTTCTCTAACTTTGTGTTGTGTCAGGCTAGAGGCTACATTCGTCTTGTTTTGCTAGGCACATTTATTTATTTATTTATTTATTTATTATTTTTATATAATTATTATTTTTATTACTATAGTATTAATTATAATAGAGGTTAAAGTTATTCTCTCATTATTAATTTGTTGGTCTATTCAGTGTTGCAGCTAGGTAACTGTTAGGAATCAAATGGCAACTGGTACTTTGTTGGCTTTTGCATGAAAAGTGTTCATGTGGGTTAATAATACCATATACAGGAATATGGTTTTGGACATTGCTGTAGTTGAAACTGACATTGGCTAAGTTCATCTCCTTTAAAAAACTAAATAAAAATCACCAGAAAAAGAAAGCTAGGGATCACTTTGTAGTCCAAAGAATAAAAAATTTCAGATTTCACCTGCTCCAATGCAGTTCACCTTAATCTATAACTTTATTCTTTCTATGACAGAAAAATGTGTGTATTCATATATAAATAATTAATACCAGCAGTTTAGACAGTAATATTTTTTTTTTAACTTTTTTAAAGTCGGATCGTTGATAAGTTAATTAAAATATTATTTATGGGTTCAGTGATGTATCTATCAATATCAAACAGGTAGTAATAAAAATATTATATTAATGAAATAGTATTAAAAAGTATAACTAATAAATTTACAAGTTTTTAATATTCAAAGCATATATAAAATTAAAATAAAATATGCTATCATATATAAATTAAATTTTTTGATGATATGTACTATTACTAATAAGTTTATATGTAAGATAAAAAATAAATATTTTAAGTCGATTTTTATCTTTTAAGAAGTATTTAAAATAATATATTATTAAATACTTTTTAACTAAATCGATTTAGATTAACTTTTAACAATTCTAATCAGTTTTACCGGATTTTGGTTTTCTCAAAGTTTGGTGATTTATTTAAACTAGTTGCCTACAGGTTATCTGACTAGTTTATCAGTTCACAATTAGATCTTATTTTTAAAATAAAATATTTTTATAATGTACTAGAATAAATATTCTACACTAGCTCTTTGTAATAAATTTAAAAAGTGAGAGTTTTTTTAGCGACTTCTCATAATAGTACAAAAAGTTCGTCTAGAATTTATTTTTATCCTTTCTTTATATAATTAAAGTAAAATGTGGTTTTTATTTCATATTTTGAATTCTTTTACCGATTTTTTTAGATAATGTGTACTGAGAACTAACTTAAAACTCACTTTCTACGTGAGTTATTTGTATAATCGTTCAAGAAAAAAAAAACATTAATGCATATGATTTTGTTCCTACTCAAATTATTAAGCTTTCATTCTTTTGTTTCAAGATGTCTCAGGAAAATGATAGTCAAACCGACGTACCCCAGTCTCCTCTTATCTAAGCATAACTTCATTCTATTTTTTTTTTTATATATTTTCGTGATTTCTACGTCACAATATTGGATATGGAAAATGACTTTTAATACCAGCTTTGGAATCAATCTAGAAACTACCCCTTTTTGTATATTGCTTAATTTTATATCTCAGCTCCATTGAAATTGATCTACAAATTTGGGAACTAGTAGTGTCTTTATTAGTAATGTTTCTAAAAATATGAAAAGAGAACAACTAAAATGAGTAAAATGAACAAGAAGTAGAGGTTAAGTGAAATCGACTTAATTAAGATTTTATGCTAAAATCTGTATATTTTTGTTTTGATCCTGAGTTCAGTTAAAAAATATTTAATAATAAATTTATTTTAATTTTTTTCTTAAACAAATAAAATATTTTCCATTTTTTATTTTAGATTTAAAGGTATTATTATTAATAAATATTAGTAAATGTTATTGAAATTTAATTTAAATATGATAACATATTTTTTATACAAATTTTAAATGTTCAGAACTTATAAATTTATGTTTTATTTTAGATTATAATATTGTATTTTTAATATGATTTTTATGTATTATTCAATCTTTATAATAATTTTATTAATTTTGATTTGACCCGATTCCTCCATAATTAAATCATTGAAACTTAAATCACTACCTTATTCCATTTAATGACTTATTTCGTTTTAAAAGCATAGATTAATTGGATTCATATCGTAATCTATTCTCATATCATGTTGGGTTTGATTCTTATGTATAACTCAGCCAAGTCCAGTGAACCTTGAATTTTGATGAATAATAATTACTTCATCTTTTTATATAGAAGACATAAGATGGATTTTAGGATAGATTGTTTCTTTACTTCGTAGATTGGTTTACATGTAATACAGAAATAGAAAGTCGTTATTTTTTAAATATATACCAAGTTAGCGTACAAAATCAATTTTAAATTCAATGTAACCACAAGTTATATAGAAAACACCCATAATAGTAATACCTTTTAATTTATTTTATTTTCAATTAAATTAACTACAATTTTATTTATTTATTTTTTATTCACTTTTCTTCAATCCAAACAACTTTATTCTATTATTTTTATTTTTTTTATTTTCCATCTTTTTTCTCAATTTAAACAAAACCTAAAAGTGTGTATTGTCTTCTAATCAGTCCTTAAAAGTGTCGAAACTGAAAATTAATGCTCAAGAGTGAAGTATTTCTATTGTATTGATCATTGGTGACATAATGTGACACGTTAATTATCATCTTATCTTCAACTTGACATAAAAGATGGTATCTAAGATAGAGTCAACTAAATAATTTAGTTCTGTTAGTTAATACCATTCATAAAAAAGACTAATATAAAAGACAAATTTAACTTTATGGATTTTTTTTTTTGTTTTTGATAATTTTAGAAACTCACTAAAAGACAATATACATTTTTAAGAATTGAAAAGATTTCTCAATACTTAAGAATATTTTAGTTGTGCGAAATCGATTGTTGAAACACTCTTCAACAAATAAAAAAAATAAGAAAAAAGTTGGAAAATTGTGTAAATATTACTCAAGCCATAATAAACTTGTTGTGAAACTCCTCATTCATTGATAGGTTATATTAGGGTTATCCAACAATGAATCTTAAAAATCTTGATCATGTATTTGCTGGAATTGGAATTAATGTGGTTGATCCTAGGAGAAAAAGGGGTCCATTGAAATGCTCTATAATAGACGGGTAGGGTGTCACATTGCAAAACTCTCTCACACAAAAATCATGTCCACACGAATTACTTCCCTAAGATTTATCACATCCAAATCTAGTCTTCATCTTCAAGTTGTTGGTGGGAGGGAATGGAAGTTGATTGATTGAACCCCACCTCTCTAATATTGGACCCACCAACACAAAACATTGTGTCTATTCTTTCTTAAGTGGATAATACAAAGCACTTAGTCTTCACTTCAAGATATGGTTGAATCACCTGGATGCTGACCTTAGTGCCTCCATCTTTACACTTCAAACATCACCTCACTTTCTCTCTGTTTTTCTCTGTCTCTCATGCATGTCTACATCAAAAACAATTACTTCTTATTAAAAAATAAATTTACCTTATTTTGCTTTGAAATTTAATCATATATTAACATTTCTTGTGTACATTAGGGGAAAGGGTGTGTTGCTGAAGGACAAAAATATTTATAACAAGTATTCTTAAAATATAGGTTAACAAATTAAATGGAGAAACTTATGAGAGAAAAAATGCTATCAATAACTCCATCATGTTTTTAATAAAAAAATTATTTTTATCATTTTCATAACCCGTTTATTTATATATGATTCTAAAATAAATATAGAATTTTATTCTTGAAAATAGCATTGTGTTTGAAAAATCACATACACATATAGTCTTCAAATCTGCCACTAATAAAGTAACCCTTATATCATTAACTAACTAAATTATAATAAAGTTGACGCTAAAGGTTTAATTTGTAATGGAGTTGAATGCTAAAAGGACTAAATTGCATGGACACAGACTTAGAAGACAAAATGAACACTAACTTGTAATTTTGAACTTTGGAATATTATTACTAATTCTAATTCAATATAGTCATTAAAAGTTTCTCAAACTTTTGCCAGTAGCTTTTAGAATTTGTACACCTGTTCCCTCACAAAGTTGCTTGCACCAATATGTAGTTGAATTTCATTATTTGAAGCAACCATGTATGATTTTGAGACTAATATTCCAGGCTGGTGCTTGGGGCAACCAGCAAGAATCACTACCCTAAGAATCTAAGAATACAAAAATCTTAAGGAGTTGTGACCCCACCATTTGGGTCTTAGTTTCTCTCTCTTGGTTGATGCTAAATTCAGCACTGCAGGGACCCCAGAAAAGTTGTGTTGAACGGGGAACTTAGTGGGTGGATCCATCAAAAAAAAAAAAAAATGCTTATATATGTGCATGTCATGCCATTGTCTACAGAATCAATAGCATTCCATGCATAAAATTTTCATTGGAGTTACAAAAAAGACCTTGAGGACCGAACTTGTTCAGTGGGGGCAACTAATGATCCCATGATTAGCTTAACCAGAGACATGCACCATAAACAATTACCTTCCATTTTTAGAGAGAATTTCTCCATTTTTACAACATTCAAATAAATTTATTTTATTTTTGTAATAGTTATTAATAATTTTAAAAAATAAACATTGATGGTATCTTTAAATCTATATTGATTGATGTTATTTCTCATTCAAAAGTTTGTCGCGTTTTTTCAATTATATTGAGATAGCTTTTCCTTTTATTAGTTGAGATTATTTCACTTCATGTCAACTAGAATTATTTAACTGACATTTATTAAGTTTATTTGTTGAGGTTGTTTCTTATCAACTTCTCATAATGTTGATTAAAAAACTCTATGATTTTGATAAAAAGCAATTCTAGTTAATATTGGTGAACAATACACCAACCAAAATTGAACTAAGATAAAGATATGAAAAAAGTGAGGAAACATAAATGCAATAATGTGAATAATTTCATATTCATACTTTTAAATAAAATTTAAAACTTTAAGTTCCTCTCATCAAATTTTAGAATTTCACCCTCGTTTTAAATTTCTTACCAAATAGTATATTTTAATTTTTTGTGAAATTAAATTACCCTCTTGGAATTTTATATCCAAACCCACTTATCTCACATGGATTTATACATTATTGATTGGTATAAACTAATATATTGTCTTAACAAGGTCTTGAATTTAAATTTTATAGATAAACCACATAATTAAAAAAAGAAACTTGACTAAAAAATCAGTTAATTTTTTATAAATACTAATTTTCAACAAAGTCGATAAATACTCTACACTGATAACCTAATTAGTATAAAAATTAGATGATGTCCAAGTGAAACAGTTTAATTAAGTTTGTGATTATGAATATTATAATGATATGTGTAGGCACTATGGGCACAAGCATGTGCATATATACCTGACATGCATGGATCATTCCATTGGCGTGTCGAGTGGCAAAGGCAACGGGATTGGAAGAGAAAATGGAATCATTCTGTTTGCTTCCATTAGTTCCTAGATTCTGAAAGCTTTCATGGAAGCACTTAATACTAACATATAATAACATGTAACATCATTTTATTAAGCCTTCAATTTGATATTTAGTGTGTATTTGTCTTGTAATTTGTCACAATATCACGCGTATTGATGCTAGCATATCTTGGGGTTGATTTTGGTAATGGCAGACAAGCTTTTTCTTTTAATTAAGCTGCTGAAATAAGCACAATATTGTTCCCCAAAATAGCAAACTTGGTAGCATAAGATGTAGCTTTTGCTTAATCTGGTTGCATCATCACACGGTTGTGCGTTTAGTTGTGTCATGTCTTGTTTACGTGTTTTCTTGGTTTTCAACCATGTCTTCTCCTTATTGCTTCTTGCTTTCATTGCAATGTGTTTATATTCTCCATGTGTCCAATTTTCAGTGCATGTCTCCTTCTCATTTTCATGTTCTTAATTATACATGAAAGAATATTTCACTTTTTGCAAGTTAATAAATTTCTTAATTCTATTAGCTTGAAATGTTAAAATGTATAAATTTGAAAATATAAAAACTAAAGAAATGTATATGTTAAATTAGTAAAATCTAGTAAAAATAAATAAAGTATAAAAATTAAGAAATTTAAAAATTCAAAATGAAAAATAACATCGTGCAAGAAAAAACCTAATATTTATCTTATCTTCACTTTCCTAAGGTTATTAATAATTTTCTCATGTGGTTTGAGTGCTCTATGTATTAAGTAGAGTGGATTTTAGGATTTGTCCTTCAAATAGGAAGCAACATATAACTTGAATCTGAATTTGGTCGTAAGAGAAGATATGGTGAAATCTATAATTACGAGTGGAATATGATATTTTATATGTCTTTGGTAACTTCCATCGTAAATTCCCGCTCGTGGTAAGTGTGCCAATTATGAGAATCCAAGAAAAATTTGCAGGGTCAAATATTTTATTATGCAAAAAAAGACTATCGCCTTATATCAATGACGTAAAATATTCATTAATGAAATAAACTGAAAAATCTAGTTAAAAGTTTTATTATATATAAGGTATGTAGTACTCATTTATAAAAAATAAATTATTTAATAAAACACCCTGAATCTTAATTAATTTTCTTAAAGGAATCATAATCGTAATTATTATTATTATTGCTGAAAATTTATATTAACTCGTACAAATCTTTTATTAGTTGGATGTCTGGTCAGTTAGTGTAGTTAACAATTTCCAAGTTTAACCAATAACTATATGGTTCTGAAATAAGGAATGTATTCTTTCTTATGTTACTACACTTTTACATTTGTTTACGAGTTTAAGTTTAAGTTTATGTAGTTGGACAAATTTGAATTTTGATTAATATAGTGGGGCAGTTTTAATTAAATGTTATATCAATATAAATTTATGACTTTTTATTGGAGGATTCAACTTATTTAAACTTCTATAAATACATTCAATTCAACAACATTATATAGGCAAATACTTATTATATATCATCATTATAATGGAATCTTTACTAACTTCCATATCAAAGTACTTATGGTTGGTACTTGATTATTTTAATGGAGCCTTGACTTTACTGAAGAACTGAATCATAAAAAAGTTTCAAACTTTGGTTCCTTTATAATTTTATCTTAGTTGATGTTAACGGAAGTTTCACTTGTAATGGTATATGGGTATCAAAGAAGCATTGTTCATGTCATATGTAACAAAGTAATTGCAGTTTATATTTTATTACAAAATAATTTTTAAAATAGTTTTAAAACAATACATAATAACATCAAATGCATTTTTCAATTATATTTGATCTCATATTTTATGAGGAGGTTCTTTTAATTTTTCATTTTCCTAACCTTTGTTCATTTTATCTAAAATACAATGTCACCCTTTAAATGTAAATTGAAGTAAAATAAGAAGGTAGAATGTCACTAATATTAGACTTTTTAGTAGAATTCAAACCTAATGTCTTAAGTTGTATTGAACTTCTTTTTACACACAATAAAATGAATTATAAGTAAAACTAGTTTAATCCATAGATGCAATGACAAGTTTTAAAACCCATTTAATTTTAAAAATATAAATTTTCACTCATACGAATTACAAAATTCACAAACTTTTGTCCAATAAAGTATTTAAAAGTAGTTAGGAGATTTAAGGGAAAAGCCAAACAGTTTAAAAACCCAAAAATATTTTACATAATATGAGATAAGATGAAAAACACACTAGTAAGAAACAAACTTTCAATATCAACATGATATGTGAGTTGAGAGAGAATCACTGTGAGAGGACACCGAATAATATTACTTTAATAAAAAAACCATATTTATTATATTTATTGTATTGGAATCTATATATAATATGTATGTTTTAATAATTGTTTTTTTTTATAAATGACGTTGTTTTTTTTTATTTAGATTGTTTTTTTTTTTTTAAATTCATATGATAATTTCATATAAACGTGAAAATTTATTTGATTGTTGGAATATTTAGAAATTAACTTACACTCCTTTTTAAATTTGAAAAAAAAAATCTAAATAACCTACACCTTTTTAATACATGATTAGGATCCTAATCATAAATCTACAGCAACTAAGTACAACTTAAAAAGTTCTAAATTAAAAAATCTAAAACAAGATCTCTTGAATTTCAAACTAGTAAAGACTCGTCAAACTTAATTTCAAGAGAATCCTTCATTCAATTTATACTATTTATATGTATATTATTCTTTATATATTTATTTGAATAAGTTAGTTCCCTAATATTTTGTTTAAGCGATAACTTTTTACTAGATTATTTAACTATATACCACCTTAAATTTAAAATCATCCGTTAAACTTAAACTATCCAAATTTGATGCTAGAAAGAAAGCCGTTTACTTATTAATACAAGTGAAATATTTTAAGTAAATAGTAGAAAAATAACTCTTATAAATTTTAAAATAAATAGAGAAAAACCTAATCGTTAGAAACCTTCATTTTTAGTAAGAAAATTGTCTGAGAAATTAAAAAGAAAAAAGTAAAATAAAAAAACTGTTTTAATTATATTGGTGATGGTAACTGGTATGAGAAAACTAGTACTGCTGAAAAAAAATCCAAATTCAAATTTAACAAATCAAATCTCACATAACCAATGACCAAAGAGAAAAAAAAGAACATTATCCTCCCATAGATTCAGTTTAAATTTGGCGAGCCAAATCAAATTTGTACGAATAGTTTGGTCAGTGGTTCCATCTGATAACTACTCTTAAATTATGAAAAAAAATTGGTTATTTTTTCCTTCCAAATATGTTACATTTCATGTTGGTAATTTACAAATCATAAATTAGTTTCAACCAAACATCAGAATAATCAATAAAAACCCGACACAAAATTGCTATTAATATCAATTTATGTGTTGATCACAATTCACATTCTTGGCACAAAAGCATTCAAAGCAAATTGTTTGTGTGTATGTGTCTTTACACCAACACTAATATGCATAGCCTAAATGAAGGAAAACTTTAAGTGAAAGACATACTCAATTCCACTCAAATCATTAGATCTCTATACTTGTATAACTTTTGTTTTTATTTAACTTTATTTAAGAATTCGTATTTTTACTCTGAAAAAAACATTTTTTATATAATTTTTTTGAAGTTGAAGAAATTAATTGCATTATATAGAATTTTTTAGTGATAATATATATATATATATATATATATATATATATTTCTTATGTTAATATTTATTACTTTTTTATTGATTGTAAAAAATTATTTTTGCTTCTTACAATTTTTCTTTAACTTTATACTGTCACATACTAATAACAGTAATAAAATAAATTTGGGTGAAATTATAAAAACTTGATATTAGAGATTCAAATGAGTATATATATTAGTTAAGATAGAATAATTATGTTATTAATCATTATACTACTTGTTTAATCACTATAAAATTAAATTAAAATCGTTCTAATATAAAAAAAATAGATTTTATTTTATTTTTAATATTATATTATTTTACATAATATTTTGTTTTTATTTCTTTATATTTTTATCTTTTCTACATAATAAAAATGTTAATGTTAATTTAAACACATGAAAACACCTCAACTTTCAAATTCATTAAATTTAATTATCAAAGTAATACTTCTAGGAATCAATTGGAGCACCAACATCATATTGTCATATCAATCCCTTTTACATTAATATGATTATCACTTTCAATATAAAAATTCTAATTATTTTGAAATTAACAATAATGGTTTTTACTTGTCTCCCACTATTCACACAAACTCATTAATCAACATGTTTTCACCAACTATACAATTTCTTTTTTCTCTTCAAATAACAAGAAAAATATGTATGTATTATTTGAAAAATATGTATGTATGTATATAAACTTTTACCTTATATTTTATTTTTAAAAAATAATCACTTATTAAAATATAATTAAGATAATAACCACCATATAGCAAGGAGTTACACTTTATGTTTTATGGTTAATACTTTGTTGATTATCTTTAATAGGTGGTGGTTGTTGTTCATAAAAACCCATTAATTTAATTAGTCACATACATTTATAATTAGACATGATGTTGTTGGAATATAGTACCAGAATATTGACACACAAATTCTAAGTATCTTATTAGTTCCATTCATTCATTCTCTTCATCTTTATTTACATAACTAATTTTGTTTAACATTGATGTATTGTTTATGTAAAGTATCTTTTTTATATGTGTTTTAATACTTTTATTATTATTAAGGAGTTGATATCGTTATTGAATGATAAAAAAAATAATATTTAATTTTAATTAAAACTTTAGATTTTATGAAAAAGTGTTTTATCCAGACTTAATATTGGTATGAAACGTTCATATAATTAATATTAAAGAAATACAAATAAAAATTCACATGTCAAAATCTATTTCTTCAACACTTAACAGTAATAAGAATGCTGATAACTCGGTGTTTATAACTTTTTGAAACCTATATAAAGTCAAGTAAAATAAACATATTCAATTTTTTCATTGTTGCATTTGAATTTTAGTTACACTTAGAATAAGATTGAGTGTGTGAGTAAATACATATATTAATAAATATATTACAATTAAACATATAATATTACATTTAAATATAATAAGTTTGATTTTATTATCTATTTTCAATTTAAAATAGGATCAAACCTCTGACCGAGTTAAAAAAGAATCTAATTTTGACTGAGTGTGAATTGTTGTGAGAGAGAGACATGCAATGCAGTGAAATGGTGGCGATGGCAGAAGCAAAAGAAACCCCACAGAACGGTCGGCAATGCAAGTGGTTCACCCGACAAAAGCTGCACCGCTTTCACATCACTCTTCACATGCTTCCTTTTCTTTTCAACTCATTTTCACCCTAATTCCCATCAATAAACGCCTTTCCATTTCATCCATATTTAATTTATTTACTTTTCAAATAATTTATTTACTTTTCAAATATTTGTTTCCATAAAAATAATTATGACTTATTTTCCATAAAATTACATTCAATTAACTATTTTATGATAAAAAACTAATATAAATAAGATTATTACTAATCTCATTCTTTCACACCCTCAATTACTTGATTTCTTATTCTTCTATATCTTTTAAATGTTTTTAATATTGTTTTCCTCTTTTACATGGAAAGGAAAATAAGGAACTAAAATTTTATGTTTTCAATCACTTCATTTAATAAAATTATATATTTGAAAACTTATTTCATTTTGAAAGATCTTGATAAATGATATTTTTTTAAAATAAAAAATTCAACAAAAGTGAATCACTTTGGTTTGGTCGTACCTATTTTGCAAACCTCATTTGGTTTGATTTTTCACATCCAAAAAATAGTCTAAAAATTTTAACTAAAAATACCATGTACCAAAAAAATTAATAGATTACTTATATTCATTTATTTATTTTCAAGTGTGTAAACTTTGCAGAATAAACAAAAGAGGTTAAAATAAATGAAAAAAAATAAAATCAATAAAGTTTCCCAGAAAAATATCTGTGCAAAAAATTGCATAATTAATTATGTAGCATAGCATAGATTCATGTTAAATAAATTTTAGTATTAATATTTATACTCTTTTATTATAATTGAAATAATAGCTAAACTTTTTAATTAATAATAAATATCTTTTTACTTGTCTTTATTCATTTCTTAGTTTAAAACAAATTTATTTTTTAATTTCTTTCTATCTCACTATTCACAGTGGAATTCAAATAAAATATTAATAAACTAAATTTTAACTAAAACAGAATTAATATGATAATATATATATATATATATATATATATTTTACAGTTTTCAATGCACGTGTGTCAGTTGAGATTCCCTGCAACTCGTGACTAGATAGCTAGCTTACCCTGCTATATCCTTTCCCTAACATAGATACTACTTTTGTTTTTGCCTTATTTTATCTTTTTAAATACAGTGAAAAAAAAAAACTTACAATTTCAACCATGAATATGATTAGTATAAAACTTAAAATATTTAGTAGTAATTATTTGATATTTAAGCTTTCGGATTTATGTTTTTAATTTGAGAGTGAAACTTATTTAAAATAATTTTAGTTTCAATGTAAATTATGAATTAGTTTTGTGTGATAAGAAATAAAATATGAAATTATAAATTGTTTTAGTTAAAAATTTTCACATTCATTGCAAAATTCAACCTCCATTCTTTATAAAATTTAAATCCAATCTTTACCAATTGAATTAACTTTTTTCCCTCTCCTTTGTAGCACAGTTGCATGAACTACTACAAACAGGAGTTTTAAGAACTCATAATCATGGTAATGGAATGTGCAAGTTGATTGTAGTGTAGTACAGTGAATGAGGACCCAACAAAAGAAGATAACAATGTGCAATGCATGGGATAAGATATGTTTACATGGTAATAATTAATGGACCAGAAACCCTAAGTTGATTAATAGATTTGACAAATTTTAATTGGTGAGACTGACAAGGAGACACCATTAGGAAGACAACTGATTTCAGTGGTAGTTTGACATGTATATAATTAATCAAATCCCAGTGAATGGGTACTGGTTAGATACTATGTACTCACATTTATCATGAGAATAATTTATACAACACAATTTGTAGATACCTTTTATGTGTTTGAACATTTTTTTATTAATAAACGTCACAACTAAAATTAATTTGTGTGCTAATACTGTGATATGACAAAAAATACATGTAAAGTAACCTACCTTGTATAAGAATGGATGATACTTGTTAGAATTCTTAAATTTTGTACTCTTATTTTATCTATCAGGTTCTTAAGTTAAGTGGATTAATTCATTTATTATGTTCTTTTTAACTTGTTTTATATATTTATGATACTATAATCAAAATGGTTAACTTGATTCACTTGTTTTATAGGAACACAACTCTTTACAATTAGAAACTAAGTAAATAGTAAGTAAAAATCAAAATATTAGCTTATTATATTTAACAAATAAATATATTAAGCATTCAAACCATTCAAATAATATTGAATATAAGTTTTAAAAAAATTAAAATATCAACTTATATAATTAAAAATAATAAATAATTATAATAAAAAATATAAAATTATTTTATAAAAAAAATCATTGGTAGTTTATAAATAACCATCTCCAATTTTATTCGAATTCTTGAATTCAATTTCATCCAACTCAATTTTATAGTAAACCAATATCAAAATTTTTCCAACTGTTATAATAATATTCAACATAATCCTTTAATTTTATAAGATGTAACAATATATAATCCGTGTTCAAAATAATATTTGAATATATATATATATATATATATATATATATATATATATATATATATAAACAAATATATTTGTATACTATCCTGTCTTTTGACAGGAGGAAGCATATTTTGGATAATAAATTTTTATAGTTTTATGCATAATGAATTTATTTCATAAAAGACATTGTTACACTGTGCTTGATTTCCCCAGTGTTTGTTCCATGAACTTGAAGTATGCTAAGAAACTTTTTGCGAAAATGTACAAGAAACTTAATGTTACTAATTACTTCAAAGATCTTTTGAATCGTGCAGTTTATGTTAAACATTAAAAATAACTTCAACCTCTTTAGATAAATAGAAGAGCATAAATCTTAGGAATGACTAAAGGTATATAAAAGATAAAAGATGGTTACTTTATTATCACCAAGTTTCTATAAATAGATAAAAGTGAAAAACAGAAAAAAATATTGAAATAAGAACTAACATATTATTCTGATTTTACATATATGCTTAGGAGAATGAATTTTATTCCCTTTTCAAAGTTAAGGTGAACTATTAATTTAATAAAGTTTTATAGTGATGGATGTTTTTATTTCAAAATTAAATCATATAATAGTCATGAATAAAAGGTCAACTTGGGTAAACAAATTCTATTGAATGAACAATAAATTAAAAATATCTTCCATTAGAACTAATTTTCTTAATAAAAGCACTAATCTTACCATTTTAACTTAATTAGGGTATAATGATATCTTAAGACCGAACCAAACCCAAAACCTTTGACATGTGAAGATTTCCTGCTTTTGCGGCTAGTGGTGTGTCCTAGCGTGTGTATAAAATTCTCCTTTCTTTTTCTTTTCACACGTTTTTATAGATCAAGAATAAAAAAAATTATTAATGACATGAACAAAAGTTGAGACTTTAGTTTTTGGTTCTTTTAAGATATGAAATAAGATGATTAACTAATATTCTTTAAGATTAAAAAAGATGGTAGAAATATGTCTATGAATTAACTATTTGTTACGACAAGTATTTTTTCTTAACATATGATTATGATATTCAAAGTTTAGAAGTGTTAGGGCGAAGAGAATCATTGATGTCATGTTTCATAAATGGCTTTTCTGGTCTTGTGGGTCCAAGCATCTACAAAGAATCCCCAAAAAAGAGCAATACATCATTAACAATAAAAATAAACCCCTATAAAGATAATAATAAAAAATTTGATCACCCACATTTTTTTAAACATAAAGTTGATGGCCACACTACCAAACACAAAAAAAAAAAAAAAAATTTACCCTAATTAATTGGTCAAGGAAGAAAATGCATAAACATTTTTATCAGAAAAGGGCAAATTCATGCATCCAATTTCAACTGCCTTTAGTCAAAATTCCTGAGATGCACACGGATGTTTCTTTTTTTACCTTCCTCTTCCACAATCAAGATAATTTAAGTATAACAGTGTTAATCTTCGGGATTTGAATCTTAATTTTATAAAATCAATTTATAAAGTAATATATATTATTTATACATTTATAATTCAATAATATTTTTAATAGATATAAATTTTTAATATTGTTTAACAAAAGTATAAAAGTCAGATATAGAAATGGTTAGTAAGTATGTAATGTACAATGAAAGCTAGTGAATATGAAGAAAATTCCTCTATAAAGATTCCGTGTTGGTGAAATTGAAATTACATGAAATTTTAGTACATAATCTACATGTACAAGTACAGTGTAGTCTGAATAATTGGAGGAAACTATTTAAAAAGTTTGAAAATAATTGAAAATGAGAAGCTGTGTCTTGTTTGATTTTCCAGAGAGAAATAGAAAATGAAAATTGAGAATAAATAAATTGAAAATAAAAAATAGATAAGAAATAAAATTAGATAATAAATTATTTGGTGAAGAGCAACTTGTAGTAAACAGAATTTTTTTATATTAATGTGATTAAATAGAAAATAGTTTTTGTTTGATTTTGTCATTTTACTTTTATATTTATAGTGTACATCAAAGACACACAATCATTAAAGGTTAATAAAAATGTTATTAAGAAATTTTAAAATATAAAATGAGAAAACCTTATTTCAATCATATAAATTAGGTGTTTTCGTCCCTAATATTTAAATTTTAGGAAGCCAAGATAATGTATATAAAATTAAAGATAAACAAATAAACAGATATATAGACAAAAGATCAGTACAAATTTATTATGTGCTTCTAGAATCTACAAATTCTCAATGATAAAAATAGGTGAAAAAAAATTGTTTTCGTAAGTTATTATAGGAATGAAAGAAAAGAGTTTTCCACTATGATCTGATCTCCTTAGTAAGAGATACTCAATTATTAACATATGAGATAAAAAAAAAAAAAAAGAGAAGAATCTAAAACTTTAAGAAGAAATTCACAATTCTTTCATAAAGGTAACTTAACAATTAAAATTATATAAATGTTAAAAAAAAATATTATAAAGTCATACATAAAATTATAAGTTTAAATTTTGAGTTTAACACCACGTAAAATTTAAGTTTTGAGTTTTATAATAACTTTATATTGAAATTGACTAACAAGACATAAAATTTAAAATCTAGAATTATAAAAAAAAATATATGTATATTAAATTTATATATTTTAATCATCAATAAAATAAAATATTAATGAATTTTTAATATTGTTAGTGAAAATGTTAAAAAAAAATTGAAAGTAGCATGACACAAAAATTAAGTTAAAACATTTCAAATCAAAATTATTCATGTTACATTTACTTAATAAATAAGTGGCCTATCATTATTAATGATATTAATGATAATAAATAGCATGTTTTCACCAAACTAAATTTTCAAATTTACTTTACTACAAACTCATCTCTCATCCCCATTGTTTCAAGACAAGACTTAAAAGAACTTGAAAGGAATAAAATACTGGAGAATATTCCAACTTAGCTAGTATTTTAAATTTGTGTGTGGTTTATAATAATTTTAAAGACTTGAACGCAATTATTTCTCATACATAATAAATTATCTTTGCAAGATTTCTTGAACTCATATAACAAAAGTTGTGATGTTAATTATATGAATCTAGTTAAAATACATTTTCTACTATGATTAAAGTACAAATTTTTATGATATATGACAAGTTTATATGTTAAATTACTAGTATGAAAAAGTGTGTGAAGTGTTGATGTGAGGTTATTCTATAAGAAAAGCAGCAACGGAATGCAAAACTTGAGTGGAATGTAAGTTGGCTTTGGGGCCCAAATTTTAACCACGGGAAGGAATATTGTCTTAAACACGATCATGTCATGTAATTAAGGAAGACTAATCTTGTTTGATTTTGTTTATTTTTATATATTTTTTTATCAGTAATACCCTACTTCTTTAATGAGTTCTTTTAACCATGCCTGTCTGTGATTGATTGCTTTAGTCTATATTTCATGTCGGCTTGTTCACATAAAGCACCAAAAGAAAAGCTGTCTTCCTTTTGTTCAGCCCCTCTGATTTCTCGGCGACAAGTCAGTTTTCTCAACTTTGGTCTTTCAGACATCACCTTGTTACCTTAATCCACACGAAGTCTAGTTTCCATTTCCTCTCCCTCCATTTTGGTTAATTCTCTGAGATTGTTGGTGCTGCTGATGAGTGTGGTGCCTAGAAGGTGATTCATTTTGGCTTGTTTTTATCTGGGGATCATTGTTTGGGGGCCTTTTTGTTTCCTTTGTTTTTCTTTGTTTAATTGGTTGGTGTCACTGTTGAAATGGTTGTTGTGCTGTGCTTTACAGGTTTTGGCTTCTTGGACACGCTGGTTTCAGCTGCAAGGTTCTTGTTTTTGGGTTTTGAAGTGCTGGTCTAGCTGTAGCAGAATTCCATTGAGTCTTTGGATGTTGGTGGAGGGAATTGCGGAAAGGGGTGGCTTTGTGCTGAGGTTCTGCTAGTTTTTGAATTTGAAACTTGTGGGGTTGGAGACAACAATTAGAGGCATTTCTGGGAAAAAAGGGTGAGCTTTTTGTTAATTCTGCTCGATGTTATTGGAGAACTTTGTGGTAGGTACAACTGGGGGTTCTGCATCTTGTTTATTTCTGGAGAAGTGTTGCTGCTTTTCTTGGACTATGAGTTGGAGTTAGAATTGTTGTTATTGTGGAAGACTTGGCGAACAAGGTTAAATCTTGTTTCAGGAAGAAGAGTGTTGAACTTGTTTGGGGTCATCACTTTAACAGGTGGTGATGAAGGCTCCTCCAAATGGCTACTTGCCTAATTCCAGCGAAGGTGATTTTCTCAAGCTTTACTTGCAGCCTCATTATGTTCTCTGTCCCCCTCTGTGAGTGTGTGGTAGTGTTTTCCTGTTTCATCAAACAATAACATTGCTTAGGGACTCTGAGGATGATTACTTTCAAGAAAAATGGTGCTTTTATATTGTTGAATCAACATAATACCATCGTAGATCGAATAATAAATATGAGTATATGGTACGGAAGGGAAGTTGTCATTATTCATCTGAGTTTAAAGTTGATCTTTTGGTTAATTTTCTGGAGTTGCTTTGTTAGCCCTCTTCTCCATGAGATGCTTCCTTTTTCCGTGTGGCCTAAATAAAAGTGATACCTTGGAATATTAATCTATCTTTATTTTGTTGCATTTCACCCCTCATTTTTTGTCACTTTTATTCTTTTCCGACCTAAAGACAAATCCGAATGTGCTTGATATTAATCCTGTGTAACTGAATTTTAAAATTGTGGGAAATCTGCATATTTTTGTTGCGTTTCCATAAGAACGGAATAATTGTGAAAAAATGTCTGTGATTGCTATAGGGGAAAGGAAGACCATCAATTCAGAGTTATGGCATGCTTGTGCTGGACCATTGGTTTCCTTACCTCCTGTGGGAAGTCTTGTCGTTTACTTTCCTCAAGGACACAGTGAGCAAGTATGTTTCTTATGCCATAATTCTAAGACCGTGATATTTCTTCATTGTGGTTTCTGATGGAGCTTCTTTTGACTGCTTATGACTTTTAGGTTGCAGCATCCATGCAAAAGGAGGCTGACTTCGTTCCCAGTTACCCTAACCTTCCATCCAAGTTAATTTGCATGCTTCACAATGTTGCTCTTCACGTAGGTGCACTTTCCTGTTGTGGCAATTGACATGGCAGTATTTCAGTAGTGACAAGTTTTGAAGACATTTAAAAAAAATGAAATTAGAAGACTACATGCATTCCATCTCCACTGAAATTTATTTTCCTTGAAGGGGCATGTACTAATTATTCACCATCTTTCACCAGGGATTTAGGATAAACTAATGTTCATTTGAAGAAAAAGACTGACATTTCTGCATGACATATTATCATTTTATAAATTATGTCAATTGTCCTCTACCAAATCTTGGAGTTGAAGACTTTGCAAGCTGTGTTTTTGTTTCTTAATTTGCTTAACATGGTGCTTATCATTTGCTACCTCATTCATATATTAGATATAGACCAACCTGGGTGGATGGCTTGAAGCAACATCATTACAATTTCTCGTTCATTTGATATGATGGCCATTTTCTGATTTTTTTTTTCCGTGAATATTGCATGATACATATATTGATAATTCTTTGTGTTTTGGATCAGGCTGATCCTGAAACTGATGAGGTCTATGCGCAGATGACCCTTCAACCTGTTACTAAAGTAGGTCAGCTGTTCAATCAGCTAATTTAATGATGTGTATCTGTAGATCTATTTCCCACTATTCCTTGAACATCCATCCTGACCAATTATATGGAACTTATCTAAGACTGTGTTTGATGTAACTGTTCTACAGTATGACAAGGAAGCAATATTGGCATCTGATATGGGTCTCAAACAAAGCCAACAACCTACTGAGTTCTTTTGCAAAACTCTTACAGCTAGTGACACAAGCACTCATGGTGGATTTTCTGTGCCCCGTAGAGCAGCTGAGAAAATATTCCCCCTTCTGGTGTGTATTTAATATTTTCATTTACCCTGGTTGGAGTTTTTATGTGATCTTTTTATGCTGATTAGAAGTGTGTTTGATAGGATTTCTCAATGCAACCACCAGCTCAGGAGATTGTTGCCAAAGATTTGCATGACAGTACATGGACATTTAGACATATTTATCGCGGTATAGCATTGTCTTCATCCCTTGTTATACTATCATTCTTTCTGCTTGTGTATGCCTTATTGATTCCCCAACAGGATTCCTTGTTATCTAAAACACAAAGATGCAACATCATTTGGCTTAAACTAAACTTATCCCAGAAAGAATTATAGGATTATCAACACTGGAATTGTATAATAAGTTTTACCAAATTATGAACATAGAACTTGAGTATAATTTGATGATTTACATGGTTGAATGCTAAATTTCTAGAACATCGGTTACAGGACAACCAAAGAGGCATCTATTGACTACCGGTTGGAGTGTCTTTGTTAGCACAAAAAGGCTGTTTGCTGGAGATTCAGTTCTTTTTATCAGGTAAGGCATAAATCTTTTTATTTGAAACTTTTGGAATAACTTTCACCCTGTTGCTGAGTCAATTATTTTTGGTTATATTCAGGGATGAAAAACAACAACTTCTTTTAGGTATCAAGAGGGCTAACAGACAGCAACCAGCACTTTCTTCATCAGTAATATCCAGTGACAGCATGCATATTGGCATTCTTGCCGCTGCAGCTCATGCTGCTTCAAATAACAGCCCATTTACTATATTTTATAATCCAAGGTGCTGTATGTATTTGCAATATATTTACTATTGTTTGATTACATGGAATGCATCCATTGAATATTTGTGACAGCCTCTTATAGACATCTGCGAATTTTACAGGGCCAGCCCCTCTGAATTTGTAATTCCATTGGCCAAGTATAATAAAGCCCTCTACAATCAAGTTTCCCTTGGAATGAGATTCAGAATGATGTTTGAGACTGAGGAGTCAGGAGTACGCAGACATATGGGTACAATCACTGGGATCAGTGACTTGGATCCTGTCAGATGGAAGAATTCACAGTGGCGCAATCTTCAGGTATTATCAAAAGAGAGCATTATTTGTATAGCTGAACCAGGAAAAAAAAGTAAAATTGATCTCAAACATGCATTTAGTGTCCTATAATCTATATGTACATGAGCATGTGCATAACTTTGCAATGTAGTCAATACTGAACCTCTACTGTAGCTTCTTGGGGGAGGGAGTCATGTTTTGAATTTTGACAGGTTGGATGGGATGAATCAACAGCTGGTGAGCGCCCAAGCAGAGTTTCAATTTGGGATATTGAACCAGTAGTGACCCCTTTCTACATTTGTCCACCTCCATTTTTTAGGCCAAAGTTCCCCAAGCAGCCAGGAATGCCAGGTGGGTAGCAAGAGTACTCACCAAAACAAGTTTAAATTTTATTCAGAAATTTCTCATTGCTTCCATTGATTATCTTATTTGTCGCTAGCAAAAAGTTTCTTAGATTGTTTTTTCTTGCATAACAGACAATCTAATATATAATTTTACTTTAACACAAATGTCATGTATGAGAAAATCAATTCTGGCATATTGTGATAAAAATGATGAATTTGATTAACTCACTAGTTAATTCCAGTTTACCGTTCTTAGAATCCCCTGTTCTTAATGAGTCATTTACTCATTATTAAATGAAATCTCACATCTAATAGCTTTATTGAGGAGTAACATTCATAAAATCCTTGTACTTTTTGCCACTCCTCTCTTATCACTAGCATGTTGTCTATAGATTGATTGTAACAGATGATATTTGCTTGGTTTTTTGATTTTGCAGATGATGATTCTGATATAGAAAATGCTTTCAAGAGAGCTATGCCCTGGCTTGGAGATGACCTTGGAATGAAGGATGCCTCAAGTTCAATCTTCCCAGGTTTGAGTTTGGTGCAATGGATGAGCATGCAGCAGAATAATCAGTTCTCCGCGGTCCAATCTGGATTTATGCCCCCATCCATGCTTTCATCCAATACAATGCATGGTAACCTTCCCACTGATGATCCATCCAAATTATTGAACTTTCAAGCTCCTGTCCTCTCTGCACCAAATCTACAATTTAACAAACCTAACTTACCAAACCAAGTCAACCAATTGCAACAACCCCCAACATCATGGCCTCCGCAGCAGCAACAACAGCAGAAGCTGCAGTCATTGATGCCAACACCCTTAAACCAGCTCCAACAGCAGCAACAGAGGCAACAGCAGCTGCCTGTACTGCAAAACCTGTCACAACCACAGCAACAACAGCCCCAAATGCCACAACAGAGAGCACAACAGCCACAGCAACTGCAGCAGCAGTCATGTCAACAGACCATCATGAATAATGGGGCAGTTTCTTCCAACCAGATTCCAAATCAGTGTGTGCAGCAACCGGTGACATACTCCCAGCTTCAGCAACAGCAATTACTCTCAGGAAATATCCCACCCCAACAAAGTTTTCAATCACCAAATAAGAATTCATTGCTGATGACATCCTTACCGCAAGACTCTCAGTTTCAACAACAAATAGACCAGCAAGCTAGTCTCTTACAGAGGCAGCAGCAACAGACACAGTTGCAATCATCTCCATTGCAGTTATTGCAACAAAGCCTGTCACAGAGGGCACCACAGCAGCCACAAATGACACAAATGTCACAGCAAAACAGCTCAGAGCAACAACCACAGTTGCAGTTGCTCCAGAAATTGCAGCAGCAACAACAGCAACAGCAGCAGCAACAACAACAACAACTCCTTTCCACTTCTAGCCCTCTTTTGCAGTCTCAGCTTTTACAGCAACAAAATACTCACCAACAAAACCAGCAATTACCGCAGCTGCCTCTATCGCAGTGTCATCAGCCTCAACAGCTTGGCAACAATGCTTTCTCAATGGAGAAGCTTTTCAATGGCAACAACTACTCTTCTTCACAGCAGCTTCCTGTGAACCAATCCCATAATACACAGAAATCATTAACTAATACTAGAGCTCCTTCAACTCTTACAGATGGAGATGCCCCATCATGCTCAACTTCACCATCTACGAATAACTGCCAGATATCTCCATCAAATCTGATTAAAAGAAATCAACAGGTACCAACCACATTAGGAGGACCTTCGGTAGTTGAACCTACCAATCATTTGATACAGGAGCTTCATAGAAAGTCTGAGATGCAGATAAAACACGAATTACCCAGTGTAAGAGGACCTGACCAGCTGAAGTGCAAAGGGACAATTGCTGATCAGATGGAAGCTTCTTCTGGAACATCTTACTCTATTGATCCTAATAATATCCACCAGAACTTCCCACTTCCCAGTTTCTGCATGGACGGTGATGTCCAATCACACCCAAGAAATAATCTTCCATTTGCCTCTAATCTTGATGGATTAACACCTGATACTTTGCTCTCAAGAGGGTATGATTCTCAAAAAGATCTTCAAAACTTGCTGTCCAATTATGGTGGTGCTCCAAGAGACATTGAAACTGAGCTGTCCACTGCTGCCATTAGTTCGCAGCCATTTGGGGTGCCAGACATGCCTTTTAAGCCTGGATGCTCCAGTGATATTGCCATCAATGATCCTGGGGTTTTGAATAATGGCTTGTGGGCTAGTCAGACTCAAAGAATGAGGACATTTACTAAGGTTCGTCCTTTCCTTATTGAAAAATTTATACACCTATTATATTTGTCGAACACGTACGGTGTCTTAATGTTTAATGAAACACAGAAATAGGGATTTCATAGCGTTTTTAAATAGTACAAGTCAAAAGTCATTTTGTTAATTATATTTTAGTAGCTCATATGTGAAATGTTCATGATCACATACATTTCCTATATATTTTTATTGATATTATCTGAAATTCTTAGTTCAATTCTTGATCCTAGATGAACGCTCTCAGTTTCTTACCCAGTAAGCTTTGACACTAGTATAATCACGATCTTACATGGCCCCATCCTAACACTGCATATCTAATGATTTTCTGTCCAATTCCATCATGTCCAATGGCCTTATCTTTTTAAAATCTGAATGTGCTTGTTTGGAATTAGCGTTTTGAATGTAAACTTCACTGATTTATCAATAAAATTGTAAACTTCAGCTCATAGTTGGCTAGAAAATTATATTAAGAGGGGGTTGGTTACACTTACATCATAACTATCACTTCTGTTCAGCGGTGTTATCCAAAAATCAACTCAAATGCATTAGCCTCCATTACTTGTGTTTTAATATACTATTTGGATGATATTCAAATGCTTGATACTGTTTCACATATTTTGAAGGTTCAAAAATGTGGCTCTGTTGGAAGATGCATTGATGTGACCCGTTACAAGGGATATGATGAACTCCGGCATGATTTGGCTAGGATGTTTGGGATTGAAGGGCAGCTAGAAGATCCTCAAAGGACGGAGTGGAAACTAGTCTACGTAGATCATGAAAACGACATTCTTCTTGTCGGTGATGACCCTTGGGAGTAAGTAGTCAATTCCTAGTTGTTCATAGTCCTGATATTTCATCATTCCAGATTTATTTTCTTAGTCTTCAAGTTACAATTCCTTGCAGAGAATTTGTGAGCTGTGTCCAGAGCATAAAGATATTGTCATCTGCTGAGGTACAGCAAATGAGCTTGGATGGAGATTTATGTCATGTTCCAGTCCCCAATCAAGCTTGTAGTGGGACAGATAACGGCAATGCATGGAGGGGACAGTATGATGATAACTCTGCAGCCTCGTTTAATCGATAAGGATGTCTAGTATTGACAGTTTGGAGCAGTCATCAACTTGTATATTTTGAGACATGGAAGACTAACTTAACCCTTAAAATTTCTTGTTGGTGCTTCTATACATCACCAGTGGAAACATAGAGGCATCCGGTTCAATGTCAATGCATGTTTTTAATGGTGAGAGAGAAGTTTAGATCCCTGGATGTACCAAAGACCAGATTCCTTTACTAGAGAAAGATGCAGATTCTGTCTTGAGATCTGATTTTCTTGTGGCTGCTAGTACAAGCTTAGGATTTTTTTTATCTTTTGGCAAGGTACAGCCATATAGTTCAGCTGGTGTATAATAGATATGATTGCATTGTTCTTATATATAGAAGTGTTTTACTTACAGTTCTGTAAATGTTGTGGTCCTTAAAGTTAGATGAAGAAGCTAGGTAACCAAGTGATGATAGGGAGAATCAACAATACATGCCAATTTGTCAATGCTAGCTTTTGTACAAGTGCCTACGTTGCTTTCATGATGGAAATTATGAAGTTTCTTATGGTCAAGAAAAGTCAAATCTTCTTATTTGCACTTTTGGGGTTAATGAGCTTTAGCTTGTGTGGATTTCATGGAATTGTGCTATAGACATACACAATGATTACTTACACAATCACATGTATAGGATAACTAAGGTAACAAAGTCAAATAAAATCTGTAAATATATCTTATATTTTAAATAATCAAATCATAATTTCAACATTATAAAATATCTACTTACTACAAAATGAGATTATATCTTCAATGATCACTCATATTATCAAAATTTTCTCTCAATATAGGTGTGTTAATGTGTCAAACTTATTACAAATATGAACAATTCGAGTTCCCATATGAGATTTTGTAAGCATATATATTAACTAGTTACTAGCATTGTAAAATTGAATTTTTATAGTTCATTGAAAAAATATTGAATTTTATGGAATATGAAGAACAATTTGATTATTATAAATAAGTTTAATGTCTTGAATATCTCCAATTAGAGTTATTACAATCATTTAACGTGATATTTAAGATGATATTTGACTTTAATACTAGATTTAACATCTATATTTTATTTCTTACTTCTATCTGTGATTTTATTTCTTACTTCTCTCTGTGATGGTAATCTTGTCCACTCTATATTTTGTTTCTTACTTTTCTACAATGGTGATCTTGTCCAATCTACATCAGCGTAATACACAATTTTAAAATTGTTTTTTTATAAGTCTTCGACCTAGTGCATTTTGTATGTAACTACATTATTCTAATGAATATTGCAAGAGGATTTAAGGAATTCACTTACTATATTTATTACAAATGTGAGGGCTAACCTGCCATTGTGAGCATATAGTGCTTCACACATCCTCCCTGCAGTTTTATAATATCATCTTGCACCTCCTTAATAAATATCAAAAAACGAAAATGCCTTTAGAGCAACACTTTAAAAAACTGCCTTTCACCCGCAACTTTCGCCCAATCTGAAATGATTTTTTTTCTTTTAACTTCTGAAAATTGATCTAATCCGAAATTCCTTCATCCCAACTCCTGATTTCCAGATTGACTTAATCTGAAATGATATTATTTTTACTTCATCTCAAATCCCTCCACTTCACTGGCTCACTTCCGGATTAATCCAATCTGAAATAATTTTTAGTTCAGGATTTGACCCGTTCACTTCGCTCAGTTAAAATGATATTTTTTTTTTTTTTTTGACTTTCAGATCTGAAATATAATTATTTTCTTTTTCTTTTTGGATTAGCACAATCCGATTCCAGATTGAAAATGAAGGTTTAATCCGAAATATAAAATACACCTCCGAATACTTTTCTTTTATTTTCATGAAACCTTTTTCAATCTTTTTACAAAGGTTATTTTAGGTATTTCTTAAAGTATGGAGGTGCAAGAGGAATGCTACTTGTTTGTTTCTTGACCCAAATATTATTGTCTTGGTGATCCACTGGGTCGTTCATTATCTTTTGCCGCAACAACGAAAATGGGAGGCTTCAGAAAATACATTTCTCCATATTTGCAAAAACTTCCTGCACCCTATCAATTTTTGACGCGCACACCTGATCACGATTCGAAAATACAAAAATAACCTCGCTTTCAAAATCCAAAAGAGTTTTAGAAAACATATTTTGAAACATAAATTTACATTCCAAAGTTAATTTTCGAAATCTTTTTTCCAAAATATAAATTTTATATTTCGAAATATATTTTTAGAAATAAATTTTATATTTTGAAAAATATTTTTTATTTTTTTAAAATTTATTTCTAAAAATTATTTTCCGGAACGTATTTTTACTAAAGGGTATTTTTAGAACCTTTTAAAAATGATGGAAAGTGATGGGCTTGCCTCTAGGTGATCGGTGTTAATCGAGTGACGGCTATCTGACTACCTTATTTCTTTTTATCTTTTTTAACGTTCTATTCCACTTCTAATCTTAAATATGGTTTGAGCAAAATTGACTATTTCTGGCTCAATTTTTGTAAGGACATGTTAGTTACTAAAACCAACACAGTTGAAATTGAAATTTTATCAATTTAACATAGACGCGTTTATTTTAAAATCCATTATATTAAAATATCAATTAACATTATAACATTAAGTAAACCAGTTCAATGTTATAATGTTCCATAATCGATTATATTAAAATATCAATTATTATAACATTAAGTAAACCAGTTCAATGTTATAACGTTCCATACAGGGCAAACTGACTGGTAACCTGCAAATTAGTCCATTCTAATTAATCCTCTTAAGTAATAAATCGGTATTACTTTATGTTCAATAAATATTAATTACATTATAACATTAAAAATATTGCAGCAGATGATTTAAAATCCAATGATGAGGCATTTAAGGAACAGAATGCAATTAACTATATTTTTCAATCGTTATTACAATAAAAAAAAATCCACTTTCCTCGAGATGGACACGAAAATTTTAAGTTACAAAAACCAAAAGATATTGTTCCTAGGAGAGGACAGCCATGACATCTGAGACCCTCAAGGTAATATAGTCACCATCTTTGCCCTTGAAGTCATTTCCAGCATATTTGGAGTACAAAACTGTGTTCCCGGGAGTCACGGACAATGGTTTTCTGTTGCCTTCATCGTCCAAATGCCCTGGACCAACTGCTATCACCTGTAACATACCACAAACATCATTCACTTTTAAATTTTCAATCCACAAAATAAGTCAGTTAAATCGGGCCTGAGCATAATCCTCCTAGTCACTAACATGGCTACAATATATTTTCAGACAGAAGAAGACTGATAGGATTAGAAGAGTACATACTGTTCCAATAGAAGGCTTCTCCTTGGTTGCCTCAGTAAGTAGCAAACCACCAGCAGTTTTCTCCTCAGCTTCAGCAACCTGCACTCAAAATTTAATCAATTACAGGGTATAAATTTTATATGCATTTGATGCGGCAATTCATATATTAGATAGACATGATGTGAGGAGGTTGCATGCAGGCTACATATTTAGATATGCTAATTCATGAGTCATAATACCAGTATAACTGCTATTCTGAAAATCCAAATTAAAAAGATACTTCTACAACGTTACTAAAACAATAATAACTGCATAGGCATTGCCAACATAAATCGCTACTTATTGCCTACAAGTGGGACTAAAATTAATCTGTCCCTTCTTGAGCATCATTCATTAAGAAGGCAACTACGATTTCTGGTACAAGAAACGATAATTCCCACATTTCTATCTTATGCATACTTCAATGTTTCATTTGGCTATCATAGTTTTGAATTGCGATCCTATCCCCATAGCAACCGTGATTGCAGTTGCATCAATCACGTTTTCCCACAATGTCAAATATCACAACGAAACCCTCCCATAATTTAGAAGCATGATGGCTATATTAGATGTTTCATAACTTTTTATTTAAAGGTTTGGATGCTTCCTACATGGCTAGCAGTTAGGATATATATCGGATACAGATGAACATGGAACCACAGTGCCTTTAGATGCTGCTGTTAAATGGATAAGAATATGAACAAATTACCATCTAAGCAGAACCAAAATACATCAAGAGAATTATATTATATGATTAAGAACAAAGTTGCCAAATGATCTAATATCACTCTCCACGTAAGATCCAAACACTGGAATAAGCACAGGAAATACCTTTATGAGGACTCTATCATTCAAGGGTTTAAGATCCTTGATGTCATCAGTTTCAAGGATACCAACAATGTCATCATCCTTCACAATAAGATGCTTTGTACCATTGAATTCTACCTCAGTACCAGCGTATTTGGAATACACAACTTGCGCACCCGTCTGTACCAAGACAACACATCACATGAAAGCATCAATTAAAGCCAACCCCACTCCTTCCCCAGTAAATCAAACACAGACCACAGAAGGTTTAAAGGCCTCCAACATAGTAGCACCATTACCTTCACACTAACATCCACTTTTGTCTTCCCAACTGTCTTTCCTTCACCAACAGCAACCACCTCACCCCCTTGAGGCTTCGTTTGAGCTGTTGAGGGAAGCAAAATTCCACCTTCAGTTTTCTCCTCCGCTTCCTTAACTTTTACCAGTACTCTGTCACCCAGAGGCTTAATTGCGGTATACTGCACAGTAAACCAACAGTTACAAGAAGCTTTGGGTTATCAAAGCACACACTTTTCATTCAATAAACCAAAATTGTTTAAATATGCCCTGTACTTCAAAATCAACAATTACATAACCTGCACATGGCAGTTTGGTCCATAACTAAATTACAAAGACAATCCAGAATAAAATGAAATCCAAGAGAAAACACTAAATGTGAGGTACATCATTAACTAACTAAAGTAAAGACAAAAGCGTACCAAACAAAGAGTTGATCCCACAGCATAATTTATCAGTCCCACAAGACAATCAAGTTCAGGAACAAGAAAATTGACGAATATAGTTTCTCTTAATAATGCAAATTATTTTATAAATAAACTAATTTTAACTTTCAGAAAAGTTCCTTTTATTTGTAGCTTTCATTTTTTTCTACTTTCCGGATATTGATGGATAACTTTATCCAAACATACCCTAATAATCTATCACCATTCTTTATTAATTCCATAGTCATACTAAAGATTTTAAAAACTTACTCTAACACTCTGGCTAGCCTCACCTTTAGAAATTCATCACATTAAAAACAACACCTATAAATAATGCATCCTACAAAAGTAAGAATTAGAAGAAAATACCTTGGGGGCAACAACAGTGGCGGCTTTGACAACCAAACCCCGGAAGGACCTTTGGGGGAGATTCCCAATCCTCACACGGCCCATCTGAAATGTTGAAGGCCGAAGCCTTTCAAACGACGTCGTAGAGACCGATGACGCTATTGCTGTGAGCTGAGCGCTGGCCATTGATTTGAACTTACTTACACTGCGCAAAACCAAGTTTATCAGTGAAAACGCAAACAAGCGTTGAGAGTTTATGCGAACAAAGAAGAGTAATTGCGAGAAGAGAGTGGAATTAATTACCTTAGTGGACGCGAAGAAGAGAAGAGAGGTTTGGGTAGAGAAGAAGGGGCGTTGAAAGTTGAAATGATAAAGATAATAAAACCCTAAATAGAGAGATAGGGGTTTTATCTGATGATAATGGACCCTTCTAGAACCGACTAGTGTGTGCACTCGTGAGTAGAGGATAGCGTGAGCCTCTGTGGCTCACGCGCCTAACCCATTTCCTTAAAAAAAAAAAAAAAAAAAAAAAAAAATTTTTTTTTTTTTTTTTTTTTTTTTTTTTAATAAAAAAAATAAATTTTTTTTTTTTTTTTTTTTTT
>Ga0099824_1000204_pt1 | contig 57939 bp, 63 predicted proteins | sample SiratrowhiteBW_FD_76837 | JGI IMG/M metagenome (GOLD analysis project Ga0099824, IMG submission 76837) | Root nodule microbial communities of legume samples collected from California, USA - Siratro white BW | ecosystem: Host-associated > Plants > Roots > Nodule | place: USA: California... | reverse complement strand
TGATTCCAGAATTGAAACAGCCAGTTTTAGGAATTTGTCTTGGAATGCAGTTGATGTGCAATAAAACTGAAGAAGGAAATACAAAAGGTTTAGGGATTTTTGATGTTGATGTTTTGAAATTTTCAAACAACGTAAAAGTACCTCAAATGGGCTGGAATCAGATTTATGATTTAAAGACTGATTTGTTTAAAGACATTTCTGAAAATGAATTTATGTATTTGGTTCACAGTTTTTACGCTCCAAATTGCCAATACGCTGTGGCTAAAACTAATTATGATGTAGAATATGCATCGGCATTACAAAAAGATAATTTTTACGGAACACAGTTTCACCCAGAAAAAAGTGGTGATGTTGGCGAAAAGATTCTAGGTAATTTTTTAAAAATGTAAAAACTTCAATATTAATCAAAATATTAAAAATCAATTTCAATTTTTAGAATCTAAAATCTAAAATAATAAAAATGAGAATAATACCAGCCATAGATATAATTGATGGAAAATGCGTTCGTTTGTCCAAAGGTGATTATGATACGAAGATAATTTACAACGAGAATCCGCTTGAAGTGGCAAAATCATTTGAAGCGCATGGAATCGAATATCTGCATTTAGTAGATCTTGACGGTGCGAAATCAAGCAGAATTGTCAATTATAAAATCTTAGAACAAATCGCTACACAAACCAGCTTAAAAATTGATTTTGGAGGCGGATTGAAATCGGATGATGATTTGAGAATTGCTTTTGAAAGCGGTGCTAATCAAATTACTGGCGGAAGCATTGCCGTAAAAAACAGAACAATCTTCGAAAAATGGATTTCACAATATGGAACTGAGAAAATCATTCTGGGAGCTGATGCTAAAGACGAAAAAATTGCTGTTTCAGGCTGGTTAGAAGAATCAAATGAAGATTTGATTCCATTTATTCAGGATTATCAAAATAAAGGAATTCAGTACGTTATCTGTACAGATATTGCAAAAGACGGAATGCTTCAAGGTCCAAGTTTTGATTTGTATAAAAAGATTTTAGCAGAAGCGGAAGGTGTAAAATTAATCGCTTCAGGAGGAATTTCGACTTTCGACGAATTGCCAAAACTAGCAGAATTAGGCTGTGAAGGAACTATTATCGGAAAAGCGATTTACGAGGGAAGAATTACTTTGAAACAGTTAGAAAACTATATAATTGGTTTATAGTTATTAGTTGTCGGTTGATAGTTTATCGCATTAACCAACAACAATCAACCAATAACCAAAACTAAAATAAAAAATGTTAGCAAAAAGAATAATACCTTGTTTAGATATAAAAAACGGAAGAACCGTAAAAGGCGTTAATTTCGTTGACTTGCGAGACGCTGGAGATCCAGTTGAATTGGCGGCAATTTACTCGGCTGAAGGCGCAGACGAATTGGTTTTTCTAGATATTTCGGCAACAGAAGAAAGACGTAAAACACTTGTCAATATGGTGCGAAGCGTTGCAGAAAAAATCAATATTCCGTTTACGGTTGGTGGTGGGATTTCATCTGTTGAAGATGTTGATATTCTGCTGAATAACGGAGCTGATAAAGTTTCAATCAATTCATCGGCAGTTAAAAATCCACAATTAATTAATGATTTAGCGCAGAAATTTGGAAGCCAATGTGTTGTAGTTGCAATCGACGCCAAACAAATTGACGGACAATGGATTGTGCATTTAGTTGGCGGAAAAGTACCAACTGAATTGAATTTATTTGACTGGGCTGTTGAAGTGGCAGAACGTGGTGCAGGAGAAATTTTATTCACTTCAATGGATAATGACGGAACCAAAAATGGGTTTGCAAACGAAGCTTTGGCTAAACTTTCAGAATTAGTAAATATTCCGATTATTGCTTCTGGAGGAGCCGGAAACATTCAGCATTTCGTAGATTCGTTTCAAAAAGGAAAAGCAGACGCAGCTTTAGCTGCAAGTGTTTTCCACTTTAAAGAAATCGAAATTAAAGCCTTAAAACAAGAATTAAGAAATAATAATATTGAAGTAAGGTTGTAAATTCCAATTTTTGAAGCGCCAAATTCCAATCAATAGCAATATCAAAAAATCAAAAAAAATAAATTTTCAGTTTTTAGAATCTAAAATCTGAAATCTAAAATCTAAAATCTAAAATAGACATGGAAATCGATATCAAAAGCGCACACGGATTAATTCCGGCGATAATTCAGGATTCAGAAACAAAAAATGTTTTGATGTTGGGTTATATGAACGAAGAATCGCTTCAAAAAACAATAGAAACACAAAAAGTAACTTTCTTTAGTCGTTCAAAGCAAAGACTTTGGACAAAAGGCGAGGAGAGTGGCAACTTTTTAAACTTAGTAAGCATTAAAAATGACTGTGATGGCGATACGCTTTTAATTCAGGCAAAACCTGTCGGACCAACGTGTCACACGGGTGCAGATACCTGTTGGCAGGAGCCAAATGATGCTAATTACGGTTTTATTTCACAATTAGAAAATACAATTAAAACCCGTAGAGAAAATGCTGATTCTGAACAGAGTTATGTCGCTTCTTTGTTTGCAAAAGGAATCAATAAAATTGCTCAAAAAGTGGGTGAAGAAGCTGTAGAAGTTGTTATTGAAGCAAAAGATAATAACGACGACTTATTCCTTAGCGAAAGCGCTGACTTATTGTTTCATTATTTAATTCTGCTTCAAGCAAAGGGTTTTAAATTGAATGATGTTATTGAAGTTTTGAAAAAACGTCAGAAGTAAAATATTTTGTTTCAGGTTTCAAGTTTCAAGTTGCTCACAGAACATGAAACTTGAAACTTGAAACAAAGTTATTGCTCCACAAACTCAAAAACCGCAAATTCTTGCGGCTGATGAAATCCAAAAACTGAAGTTTTATAAGGCTGTAAAGCAATATATTCAGTGGTTTTACCGTAATCAATTCTAAAAGCATTTCCTCGCCATTTTGTCCCAGTTTTCGGTTTTTTAAAACCGCCATTTTCAATTTTTTTGAGACTAGAAAAAGGGATTTTGATTTCTACTGTATAGCCATCAGAATTTATTTTGCTTACAGATTCTAAGCCTTTAATATCGAAATCCATTGCCGTATTCCATCCTCCACATTCTGGAGAAATGCATTTTAAAACCAAATCGTAATTTGTAGAAAATGCATTCACTCCAATTTCAATATAATTCTGGCCATCTCCATCTGGATCTAGAAAAATTTCAGCTAAATCATCGGTGTTGAATATTTGAGAATCTTTTGTTTGCGGTGCTCCAATGATTTTAGAATCAGTGCATTTATAAGCTATATATAGGTTTCTGCTATTCCACGAAAGTGAAACAAAAGTTTGTTGGGAAGCTTTTTCGCCTGTGTTATGAATTGCAAACGGACCAAGAAAAGGCGTTTTCCACTCTGATAAATCACCATCAATATTAATTTTGTCATTTGTTTTATGAACAGGAAATGTCTGAGAATAAACGGATAATTGGCAGAATAAAAGCGAAACAATAGTAATGTATTGCAATTTCATAAAACACTAAATATAATTGAATCGCTAAAATAAAGAAAATGAGTTTATCTATTGTTTTTGATTGTTAAAATGATAAAAATTTAAAAAGTTTGATATGAATGTTTACATTTGTTGAAGATTAAAACAGGTTTGACAGCCTTATTTATTTCAAATTTATAAATAATGAAAAAACACTTTTGTGGGGCATTTATTGCCTTTTTAGTTGGTTTTGCGGCCAATGCTCAGGGACTTTTAAATAAGTCAGAAACCGTTTTTACACATCAGGACACTTTACGCGGAAGCATTACAAAAGAAAGAGCTTGGTGGGATTTAAAATATTATCATCTTAATGTAAAGGTAAATCCAAAAGAAAAATCAATTTCAGGTTCGAATACTGTTCGTTATACTGTTTTGACAGAAAATAACCGTATGCAGATCGATTTGCAGCAGCCAATGAATATTACCAAGGTAACGCAGAACGGAAAAGAATTAAAATTTGAAAGAGATGGAAATGCGTTTTTTATTACTTTAAATGAAAAACAAAAAGTTGGTGATACTAAGGAGATTATAGTTTATTATGAAGGAAAACCGAAAGAAGCTGTAAGAGCACCATGGGATGGAGGTTTTTCTTGCAAAAAAGATAAAAACGGAAAAGATTTTATTGCTACATCTTGTCAGGGTTTAGGCGCTAGTGTTTGGTGGCCTTGCAAAGATCATATGTATGATGAAGTAGAAAATATGCTTATCAGCGTGAATGTGCCAGGCGATTTAACGGAGGTTTCTAACGGAAGACTGAAAAGCGTTAAAAAAGAAAAAGACGGAACTAAAACTTTCAATTGGTATGTTTCTAATCCAATTAACAATTACGGTGTAAACATCAATATTGGTGACTATGTAAATTTCTCTGAAGTATTTAAAGGTGAAAAAGGAAATTTAGACTGTAATTATTATGTTCTTAAAGATAATTTAGCTTTAGCTAAAGAACATTTCAAAGATGCTCCAAAAATGCTGAAAGCTTTTGAAAGTTGGTTTGGACCATATCCTTTTTACGAAGACAGTTATAAATTGGTAGAAGTGCCTTATTTGGGAATGGAACACCAAAGTTCTGTAACTTATGGAAACCAATATAAACAAGGTTATTTAGGACGTGACTTAAGTGGAACAGGTTGGGGGCTAAAATTTGATTTTATCATCATTCATGAATCTGGACACGAATGGTACGCTAACAATATTACCTACAAAGATATTGCAGATATGTGGGTTCATGAGAGTTTTACCAATTATTCTGAGAGCCTTTTTGTAGAGTATTATTATGGTAAAGAAGCTGGTGCTGAATATGTTATTGGATGCAGACAAAATATTGAAAATGACAAGCCAATCATCGGGCATTATGATGTAAATAATGAAGGATCTGGAGATATGTATCCAAAAGGAGCCAATATGCTTCATACAATTCGTCAAATAATTAATGATGATGCTAAATGGAAATCGATTTTAAGAGGTATGAATAAGACTTTTTATCATCAAACCGTTACAGGAAAACAGATTCAAGATTATATTAACGAACAATCTGGGATTAATTTCAATAGAGTTTTTGCACAATATTTAACCACAACCCAAATTCCGGTTTTTGAATATATGTTTAAAAACGGAACTTTTGGTTACCATTGGACTAATTGTGTTTCTAAATTTGATATGCCAGTAAAAGTTAAAATTAATGGAGTAGAAACTTGGTTAAAACCAACCACAGAATGGCAGTCTATAAAAACAGATAACGAAGACAGAAAACTGGAAGTAGACAAAAACTTCTATGTTACTACTTCTAATATAGTCGAATAAAAATTCGACAAATTTCAATTTTTAAAATCCCAAATTCCAATTTTAAGTGGAGTTTGGGATTTTTTTGATTTTGAAACCCGACAGGTTTTTAAAAACTGTCGGGTTTGTAGTTTTTAGCATCTAGTATGTCATTTCGACGAAGGAGAAATCTCCACAAGAAACTCCACAAAGATTGGACTTTTGTTACGGAGCTACTTGCGAAGATTTCTCCTTCGTCGAAATGACAAAAAAGCCTTGAAATTCAAGGCCTTTTATTGGGATTTGGAATTTCTTTATTGGAATTTAAATCTTAACGATTATTCAATTTCGCTTTCTCCTTAATAATATCAGCAATTTTCCTATTTTCGATTTTGCTTTCGAGCCACGAAATGATATCTAAATATAAGAAAGCCCTTTTTTCATATGTATTCTTTTCAAGCTCAACGAAACGAGTGTGCATTTTCTTGAATTCCTTTTTGATATCAGCAGGATAGAAGTTGTTTAGGTTTCTTAAAAACTTGATAATTTCTTTTTGAACTTCATGCAAGTCGTTCATTTTCAATAAGAACTTATATGTGCTTTTTAAATGATTTTCTAAATAATAATCCTTCCCAAGCTCATAATGCGCAATAAGCGACAATAATCTCGCAAAACACATTAAATCTTCACGCATCGTCAAGTTTTTATTGTTGATGATTTTGTCTAAATAATTGATGCACTCATTGTATTTTTCGTTACCAAAATAAATAGAAGCAATTTTATAGAAAAACAACATCTCGTGATGCTCGTCAAGATGTTCGCTGTGCAATTTCAGTTTATTTAAAATCTCAGGAATCAGATATTCGCTTTCTGCAAATGTTCCTTCTAATATATGCAGATTCAATTTATTGTTATAGACATATAAGAAAGACAGTGAAGCAAGATTATCGTTTACAGGAAATTTAGGATCAGCGATTGTTTCTTCCAGAAGATTTAGATATTTCTTGAAATTCGATTTATATTTTAACATATAAAGCGATTCTAAGAAATAATGATTTCCTTTTAAGAAGAAAACAGGATTCAGATAAATCATATTTGGATTATCATAGAAAAGCTGAACCCATTTATAAGCAAATTTATAACTCGCCAAGAAATCTTGTACTAGAAAGCTTCGCCAAAGGTTGGCATTGTAAAACCAATACTTTTCTCGGAAACCAAATTTACTCTCATCAAGCTTTGAAATATGCTTATTAAAGTAATCGTCAATATATCTGTACTCTTCATCATTTTTTACATAACCTGTTTTCAGCATGATTCCGTACAGCTGAAGAGATAAATTGGATAATTTGCTTGAAATCGTATTTCTATAATTCAATTCTTTGGCCTGAACTACCAATTCGTCAGCACGACCTTGAATACTTCGGGTGATGTATTGCGATTCAATTAGTTTTTCGAATTCAACAATTTCATATGCCATATATTTTTCATCATTCTCTAAAGCTTGCTGTTTGGTTTTATCCAATATTTTCAAGCTCTGCTTGTATAATCCTTTATTATAAAGAATAACAGCAAAATCCATTTGCTCTCGAAGCTGATAACGAATATTCTGACTAGGAATATTTAGTCTTATACTAACCAGGATTTGTTTGTATAAGTATGATTTTAAGTTAGATAACTGCACTTTTTGGATAACACCACTTTTTAAAATGAGTTTTTCATCGTAAACTTCAGATTTATCTAAAATGTTGAATAATTCGATAAATTTTGTATTTGAACTCGTTTCTAATCGGCTTGCAAAAATTTTAAACTGCCTTTTTTCTGATTTCGAAAGTGATTTGATTAGAACAAATAAGAAATCTTTTTGATGGTTAGCCATTGTAAAAAATAATAATATAACTTACTGATTATAAGTTAGTTAATATAGTATAAGTCGTTTTATAAACAGTATAATTTCATTAAAATGAATTTCATACTGTAATAGTACAATATATATTTGTTATCAAGATGTGAAATTACATTAAATAAATGAATATGAATAGAGAGAAAGTTCAAATTTTTGACACCACATTGCGAGATGGTGAACAAGTTCCAGGATGTAAGTTAGATACTAAACAGAAATTAGTTATCGCAGAACGACTAGACAAAATGGGAGTTGACATTATCGAAGCAGGCTTTCCTGTGTCAAGTCCGGGCGATTTTTTATCGGTCTCTGAGATTTGTAAAATTGTAGAAAATGCAACCGTCTGCGGACTAACAAGAGCCGTAAAAAACGACATTGATGTTGCTGCAGCTGCTTTAAAGCATGCTAAGAAACCTAGAATCCATACTGGAATCGGAACTTCGGAATCTCACATACTCCACAAATTAAATACTACGCCTGAAGATATTATTGCAAGAGCAAAATTTGCTGTATCACACGCTAAATCTTATGTAGAAGATGTTGAATTCTACGCTGAAGATGCTGGTAGAACAGACAATGCGTTCTTAGCTAAAGTTTGTGAAGAAGTTATCAAATCTGGAGCTACAGTATTGAATATTCCTGATACTACTGGATATTGTCTTCCAGAAGAATACGGAGCAAAAATTAAATACTTAAAAGAAAACGTAAAAGGAATCGAAAACGTTATCCTTTCATGCCACTGTCATAATGATTTAGGAATGGCAACTGCAAATTCGATCGCAGGAGCTATAAATGGAGCAAGACAAATTGAATGTACTATTAATGGTATAGGCGAAAGAGCTGGAAACACGGCGCTTGAAGAAGTGGTAATGATTTTCAAACAGCACCCTTACTTAAATTTAGATACCAACATCAATACAAGAGAATTAAACGAAATGAGCCGTTTAGTTTCTGAAAGTATGGGAATGATTGTACAGCCAAATAAAGCAATTGTTGGAGCAAATGCTTTTGCACACAGTTCTGGTATTCACCAAGATGGTGTAATCAAAAACAGAGCAACTTACGAAATCATGGATCCGCTAGATGTGGGAGTGAATGAATCTTCAATCATTTTAACAGCAAGAAGCGGAAGAGCTGCTTTGGCTTACCGTGCTAAAAAAGTAGGTTACGAATTGACAAAAACACAATTGGATATCGTTTACATCGAATTCTTGAAATTCGCTGATATTAAAAAAGAAGTTGTAGACGCAGATATCCACCAAATTATAGAAGCTTCTAAAATAGAAGGAGATTTAATCAGAAACTAAAATAGTATAAAAATAAGAGTTTAAGGAACAATAAGGATTTAAAGACATAAAGAGCGAGAGATTATGAATTTAAAAATTGCAGTTTTACCAGGAGATGGAATTGGACCTGAAGTAATATTACAGGCTAAAAAAGCTTTGTACGCCATTGGCGAAGTGTATAATCATGAATTTGTTTTTGAAGAAGCACTGATGGGAGCGGTTGCTATCGATAAAACGGGAAGCCCTTTGCCGGAGCAGACTCTAAATCTGTGCTTAAATACAGATGCGGTTTTGCTTGGTGCAATTGGAGATCCTAAATATGATAACAATCCAAATGCAAAGGTTCGCCCAGAGCAAGGATTATTAAAATTGCGAAAAGAATTAGGATTGTTTGCTAATATTCGTCCTATAAAACCTTATAAAGCCTTAATCGAATCTTCTCCTTTAAAAAGAGAAATTATCGAAGGAGCTGATTTTACCATTTTTAGAGAATTAACTGGTGGAGCTTATTTCGGAACTAAAACACTTAATGAAGAAGGAACACATGCTTCGGATTTATGTGAATATTCAGAAGAAGAAATTACAAGAATTGCACATTTAGCTTTTAAATCGGCGCAAAAAAGACGTAAAAAGCTAACAATGGTAGACAAAGCAAATGTTTTGGAAACTTCAAGATTGTGGAGAAAAGTAGTTCAGAAGGTGAGCGAAGAGTATTCAGATGTTAAACTTGATTTCTTATTTGTGGATAATGCAGCAATGCAGTTAATCTTAAATCCGAAACAATTTGATGTGATTTTGACTGAGAATTTGTTCGGAGATATTTTATCTGATGAAGCTAGCGTAATTACAGGTTCAATTGGATTATTGCCATCGGTATCTTTAGGTGAAAAAAATGCTTTGTTTGAACCAATTCACGGATCATATCCACAGGCGAAAGGAAAAAACATTGCCAATCCGATTGCTTCGATTTTGGCAGCAGCACTTTTGTTGGAGCATTTTGGATTAACTAAAGAAGCTCATGTAATCTATAAAGCGGTTGAAAAAGCAATTGAATACAAAGTAGTTACAGTTGATTTGAAACCAGACTCAAAATTTGGAACAAATGAAGTTGGAGAGTTTGTTTCTAATTTTATTTTCAGCAAAGATGATTTGCTTTATTTCAATAATGACAATGTAAGTATTGGGCAATCTACAATTGTTTAATATTTTTTGTTAAAACTTGAATATAATCACAAGAAGTATTGTAAATGTTGAGATTTTATTTTTTTACTTCCAGAAGTTTATTTACTTTTGTGACACTAAAAAATAAATGATGCAAATCTCAATTATTATTACTTCTGTCGTTGTTGTCAATGTGATTCACACATCTGCATCGGGAATGTTATAAATATAATTGAAAGACTATATTACAAACCTTCCAAATACTGGAAGGTTTTTTTTTGAACAAAAAATTAAAAAAAAATAAAACTATAATGGAATTAAATAAGTACAGCAAGACCATCACACAAGATCAAACACAGCCAGCGGCGCAAGCGATGTTGTACGGAATTGGTTTAACTGAAGAAGATTTAAAAAAAGCACAAGTTGGAATTGTGAGCATGGGTTACGATGGTAACACTTGTAACATGCACCTTAATGATTTAGCACAAGATGTTAAAAAAGGTGTCTGGGATGCAGATCTTGTCGGACTTATTTTTAATACCATTGGTGTTAGTGACGGTATTTCTAACGGAACTGAGGGTATGCGTTACTCACTAGTTTCTCGTGATGTAATTGCAGATTCTATCGAAACAGTTGTGGGAGCGCAATGGTATGATAGTTTAATTGCAATTCCGGGATGCGATAAAAATATGCCAGGTGCTTTAATTGCAATGGGAAGGTTAAACCGTCCATCTCTTATGGTTTACGGAGGTTCTATCCATTCTGGAAAATGGAAAGGAGAATCTTTAAATATCGTTTCTGCTTTTGAAGCTTTAGGAAAAAAAGTAAAAGGCGAAATTACTCCAGAAGATTTTAAAGGTGTTATTCAAAATGCTTGTCCAGGAGCTGGTGCTTGCGGTGGAATGTATACTGCAAATACAATGTCTTCTGCTATTGAAGCATTAGGAATGAGTTTGCCTTACAGTTCTTCAAACCCTGCTTTAAGTCAGGAGAAAAGAGACGAATGTCTTGAAGCTGGAAAAGCAATCAAAATATTATTAGAAAAAGATATTAAGCCAAGAGACATTATGACTCGTAAGGCTTTTGAAAACGCTATTACAATTGTAGCTGTTTTAGGTGGTTCTACAAATGCTGTTATGCACTTAATTGCAATGGCTCACTCAGTTGGAATCACAATTACATTAGATGATTTCCAAGCAATTAACGATAGAACACCAGTATTGGCAGATATGAAGCCAAGTGGTAAGTATATGATGGAAGATATCCATGAAGTAGGAGGTATTCCAGCAGTTATGAAATACTTATTGAAAGTTGGACTTATTCATGGGGACTGTTTAACAGTTACAGGAAAAACAGTTGCAGAAAACTTAGCTTCAACTCCAGATTTACAAGACGGACAAGAAGTAATTCATGAAATTCAAAAAGCATTAAAACCAACAGGAAATATTCAGGTATTATACGGAAATCTTGCTACTGAAGGTGCTGTAGCAAAAATCAGTGGTAAAGAAGGAGAATATTTCGAAGGGCCAGCTGTTGTATTTGAAGGTGAATTTGAAGTAATTCCAGGTCTTCAAGCTGGAAAAATTAAACCAGGTAATGTAGTCGTCATCAGGGGTTGTGGACCAAAAGGTGGTCCGGGAATGCCTGAAATGCTGAAGCCTACATCTGCTATTATTGGTGCTGGATTAGGAAGCAGTTGTGCGCTAATTACAGACGGTAGATTCTCGGGCGGTTCGCACGGTTTCGTGGTAGGACACGTTACACCAGAAGCATATGACGGTGGTGGTATTGCACTAGTAAAAGATGGTGACTTAATCGCCATTGATGCTGTGAAAAATACAATCGATCTGAAGATATCTGACGAAGAATTTGCAGCAAGAAAAGCGGCTTGGGTTCAGCCGGCTTTAAAAGTTGACAGAGGGGTTTTACTTAAATACGCTAAGTCGGTTTCTAGTGCATCAACAGGATGTGTAACCGATAAATAATTATAAAAAATCAAAAATCAATATCAATTACAATAACAAAAAGCAATAGCAATAAAAATTAAAAATTTCAAAAATAAACTTAAAGTTAAAGATGAAATTTACTTTTGATACTGCCATTGAATTTTGAAATTGAAATTTGACATTGGAAAAACAATATACTATGAAAATATCAGGGGCAGAAGCCGTTATAAGATGTTTATTAGCAGAAGGAGTAGATTTGATTTATGGTTATCCAGGTGGAGCTATAATGCCAGTTTACGACGAATTATATAAATTTCAAGATCAGTTACACCACGTTTTAGTACGTCATGAACAGGGTGCAACGCATGCAGCTCAAGGTTATGCAAGGGCTACAGGAAAGGTAGGGGTAGCAATTGCTACTTCTGGACCAGGAGCTACCAATTTAGTAACTGGTATTGCAGATGCTCAGATCGATTCAACTCCTTTAGTGTGTATTACGGGGCAAGTTGGAAGACATTTATTGGGATCTGATGCATTTCAGGAAACCGATATTATCGGAATTTCAACTCCAGTTACAAAATGGAATTTCCAAGTAACCGAAGCTTCTCAAATTCCTGAAATTATTGCAAAAGCATTTTACATTGCTCGTTCTGGACGTCCAGGGCCAGTTTTGGTTGATATTACTAAAAATGCTCAATTTGATGAGTTCGAATTTAGTTATGAAAAATGCACAGGAATTAGAAGTTATGTTCCTGTTCCAAAATTAAATTTAGACAAAGTTGCCGAAGCTGCAGCTTTAATTAATAGTGCAAAAAAACCGCTTATTGTTTTTGGTCAAGGGATTATTTTAGGTCAGGCAGAAGCTGAGTTTAAAGCAGTGGTTGAAAAATCTGGAATTCCAGCAGCTTGGACAATCTTAGGATTGTCAGCTTTACCAACAGATCATCCTTTGAACGTTGGAATGCTTGGAATGCACGGAAATTATGCGCCAAATTTGCTAACAAACGAATGTGATGTTTTAATTGCTTTCGGAATGCGTTTTGACGACCGTGTTACAGGTAAATTAAGCACTTATGCAAAACAAGCAAAAGTAATTCACTTCGAAATCGATCCTGCTGAGATTGATAAAAACGTTAAGACGGATATTGCTGTTTTAGGAGATGTAAAAGAATCTTTAGCTGCTTTATTACCGCTTCTTGATGCTAAATCTCATGATTTGTGGCACAATGAGTTTAAAGAATTAAGTAAAGTTGAATATGATTCTGTAATAAAAGAAGAATTAAATCCAACAAATGGAAAAGGAATTTCGATGGGAGAAACTATCGAAATGATCAACAAACATTCAAAAGGTGATGCCATTATCGTTTCAGATGTTGGTCAGCACCAAATGTTTGCTTGCCGTTACGCTAAATTCAATTCAACAAAAAGTAATATTACTTCTGGCGGTTTAGGAACAATGGGATTCGCATTGCCTGCTGCGATTGGAGCAAAAATGGGAAAACCAGATCGCGAAGTAGTAGCTATTATTGGTGATGGAGGTTTCCAGATGACAATTCAGGAACTAGGAACAATTTTTCAAACAGAAGTTCCAGTAAAAATTGTGGTTTTAAACAACGAATTCTTAGGAATGGTTCGCCAATGGCAAGAATTATTCTTTGATAACAGATATGCTTCAACAAAAATGATCAATCCAAATTTCATTGCCATTGCTGAAGGATATCATATCAAATCTAAAAAAGTTACACAGCGTGAAGATTTAGATGCTGCAGTCGCTGAGATGCTGGCGTCAAAAGATTCATACTTCTTAGAAGTTGTAGTCGAAAAAGAAAACAACGTTTTCCCAATGATTCCAACAGGAGCTTGTGTATCAGAAATTAGATTAAGTTAAGAAAAGTTTCAATCCCGATAGCTATCGGGAAAATAAAACTAAAAAAACATCATGGAAGATAAAACATTTACCATATCGGTATACTCAGAAAATAATGTGGGACTGTTGAATAGAATATCTGGAATATTCTTGAAGCGTCACATTAATATATTAAGTCTAAATGTTTCAGAATCAGAGATAGAGAATGTTTCAAGATTTATCATTGTTGTAAACACGACAGAAAAATGGGTTCAGAATATTGTAGGCCAGATCGAAAAACAAATTGAAGTTATAAAAGCATTTTATCATACAGATGAAGAGACTATTTTCTTAGAAAATGCTTTGTTTAAAATCGCTTCAAGCTTGTTGTTTGACGAGAAACAGATTCAGAATATCATTAAAGAAAGCCAGTCTACGATTGTGACGGTTTCTCGAGATTTCTTTGTGATTTCAAAATCAGGAAGACGTTCTGAAATTGAAGAATTATACCAAAAGTTCAAACCATACGGAATTATGCAGTTTGTGCGTTCGGGAAGAATATCAGTTTCTAAGCAAAAAATGGAAATTTCTTCATTGCTAGAAACTTTTAAATAATAAAATCTTAGTTATATATAATCAATATTAAATTTCATTAAATATTAAAACAAAAATGGCAAATTATTTCAATACATTACCACTTAGATTACAATTAGAACAATTAGGAGTTTGCGAATTTATGGAGCAATCAGAATTTGCAGACGGAATTGCAGCATTGGCTGGAAAAAAAGTTGTAATTGTTGGTTGTGGAGCACAAGGTTTGAATCAAGGTTTAAACATGAGAGATTCTGGTTTAGACATTTCTTACGCATTGCGTGCAGATGCAATTGCAGAAAAAAGAGCTTCTTATAAAAATGCAACTGAAAATGGTTTCAAAGTAGGAACTTACGAAGAATTGATTCCAACTGCAGATCTAGTTTGCAACCTTACACCAGACAAACAACACACTGCTGTGGTAACTGCTATTATGCCATTAATGAAACAAGGTTCTACTTTGGCTTATTCTCACGGATTTAACATTGTGGAAGAAGGAATGCAGATTCGTAAAGACATCACTGTTATTATGTGTGCTCCTAAATGTCCAGGTTCTGAGGTACGTGAAGAATACAAAAGAGGATTTGGAGTTCCAACTCTTATCGCTGTTCACCCAGAGAACGATCCAAACGGATTTGGTTTAGATCAAGCAAAAGCTTATGCTGTAGCAACTGGAGGACACAGAGCTGGAGTTTTAAGATCATCTTTCGTGGCTGAAGTAAAATCAGACTTAATGGGTGAGCAGACAATTCTTTGCGGATTATTGCAAACAGGATCTATTTTATGTTTTGATAAAATGGTTGAAAAAGGAATCGATCCTGCTTATGCATCTAAATTAATCCAATACGGATGGGAAACTATTACTGAAGCTTTGAAACACGGTGGTATTACAAATATGATGGATCGTTTAAACAATCCTTCAAAAATTGAAGCTTACGAATTGGCTGAAGAATTGAAAGATATCATGCGTCCGTTATTCCAAAAACACCAAGACGATATCATTTCTGGAGAATTCTCTAGAACTATGATGATTGACTGGGCAAATGACGATGTTAACTTATTGAAATGGAGAGCTGCAACAGGAGAAACTAACTTCGAAAAAACAGCTCCACAAGAAGCTCCAATCTCTGAGCAAGAATATTTTGATAATGGAGTATTGATGATTGCAATGGTAAAAGCTGGTGTTGAATTAGCTTTCGAAACAATGACAGAGGCTGGAATCATCGAAGAATCTGCTTATTATGAGTCATTACATGAATTGCCATTAATTGCAAACACAATTGCAAGAAAGAAATTATTCGAAATGAACCGTGTAATTTCTGACACTGCTGAGTACGGATGTTACTTATTTGATCATGCGTGTAAGCCATTATTGACTGAATTCATGAAAAAAGTTGAAACTAATATTATAGGTAAACCATTTTCTACTTCAAACGGAGTAGACAATACCGTATTAATTGCTGTAAACAAGGCAATCCGTCAGCATCCTATCGAAGAAGTAGGAGCTTGGTTGAGAGAGTCTATGACAGCAATGAAAAAAATTGGATAATAAAAAATTGGGAATTTCCGCAGAATCCGATTCTGCGGAATTTGCACTGTATCAATGATTTGTAATATTTTGAATTAGTAAGCACTTATTAAGATAATAGATATAGATGCATATTGCATTCACTTAACTTCAGATAATAAGCAAGTTAAGTGAAGCGGATCCCTAAAATGGGGTATATTTTGAAAAAAATATACTTGTTGAAATTTCTGTTTTAATTAATAAGGATGCTGCTATTTTCAAAATAGAGAAAAATTTTGCAACGCATTTACAAAATTAATTGTTATTGAAATTTGTTAAATTAAAAAAGGCATAATATCTGTTTATTATGCCTTTTTTGCCCTTAAGTAATAATAAAAAATAAAGTTTTAAAATAATTTCAGATAATTATCATATTTTATTAAATAAATGTTTTTTTTTGATAAAATTTATGAATTAAATTATTTCACGGATACGTTCAGATTTAATACATTTATAAAAAAATTCAACAAACGATGAGCTATTACAAAATTGAAAATTTAGAACAATACTTTAAACATTACAATAAGTCAATAAGAGAGCCAAGAAAATTTTGGGGAAAAATAGCAGAGGAGAATTTCACATGGTACCAGCAATGGGAAAAAGTTGTTGATTTTAATATGGCTGAGGCTGAAGTAAAATGGTTTACAGATGCTAAAGTTAACATTACCAAAAACTGTATTGATAGACATTTAAGCAAAAGAGGAGAGAAGACGGCAATTATTTTTGAACCGAACGATCCTTCTGAAGAGGCTTTACATATATCGTATAATGAATTATACGAGAGAGTTTCAAAAATGGCAAACGTTCTTCGCGAGCAAGGTGTTCGCAAAGGGGACAGAGTTTGCATTTATTTGCCAATGATTCCAGAATTGGCTGTTGCTGTTTTAGCTTGTGCTAGAATTGGAGCAATTCACTCAGTAGTTTTTGCTGGATTTTCTGCTTCTGCAGTTTCTGCAAGAATCAACGATTGCGAGTGTAAAATGGTGATTACATCTGACGGAGGTTATAGAGGAAATAAAACAATTGATCTTAAAGGAATTGTTGATGAAGCTTTAGAAACTTGTCCTTCTGTAACAAAAGTTTTAGTTGCAAAAAGAACTAATACTGATGTTAAAATGAAAGAGGGCCGTGACATTTGGTTGCAACCATTATTAGACGCAGCTTTGGATAATAGCGTTGCTGAAATTATGGATGCCGAAGATTCTTTATTTATTTTATATACTTCAGGATCAACAGGAAAACCAAAAGGAATGGTTCATACTACTGCAGGTTACATGGTATATACAGCGTATACTTTTAAAAACGTTTTCAATTACGAAGACAATGACATTTTCTGGTGTACTGCAGATATCGGATGGATTACAGGTCACTCTTATATATTGTACGGACCATTATTGAATGGCGCTACAACTGTAATTTTTGAAGGAGTGCCTTCTTATCCAGATTTTAGCCGTTTTTGGGATATTATCGAAAAACATAAAATTACACAATTCTATACTGCACCAACTGCAATCCGTTCGTTGGCAAAAGAAAGTTTAGATTATATTCAAAAATATCCTCTTAAATCACTTAAAGTTATTGGATCTGTTGGAGAGCCAATCAACGAAGAAGCTTGGCACTGGTTTAATGACCACGTTGGAGATAAGAGATGTCCAGTTGTAGATACTTGGTGGCAGACAGAAACAGGAGGAATCATGATTTCGCCGATTGCTTTTGTAACACCAACAAAACCAACGTATGCAACTTTACCATTGCCTGGAATTCAGCCAGTTTTGATGGATGAAAAGCGTAATGAAATTGAAGGAAATCAAGTAGTTGGAAGTTTGTGTATTAAATTCCCGTGGCCAGGAATTGCCAGAACTATTTGGGGTAATCACGATCGTTACAAAGAAACTTATTTCTCTGCTTTCCCTGGAAAATATTTTACTGGAGACGGAGCATTAAGAGATGAAGTGGGTTATTACAGAATCACCGGTAGAGTAGATGATGTAGTAATTGTTTCTGGACATAACTTAGGAACTGCGCCAATTGAAGATGCGATCAACGAACATCCAGCTGTTGCAGAATCTGCTATTGTTGGATTCCCTCACGATATTAAAGGAAATGCTTTATATGGTTTTGTAATTCTGAAAGAAACAGGAGAAGTTAGAAACAAAGAAAATCTGGCTAAGGAGATTAATCAATATATTGCAGATCACATTGGTCCAATTGCTAAATTAGACAAGATTCAATTCGTTTCTGGTTTGCCAAAAACTCGTTCAGGAAAAATTATGCGTAGAATTCTGCGTAAAATTGCAGAAGGAGATTTTTCTAATTTTGGAGATACAACGACCTTACTAAATCCAGAAGTAGTTGAAGAAATTATGAAAGAAAGAATTTCTTAATTTGAAATATAAACAAAAAAAAACGCCTCTTAATTTAGAGGCGTTTTTTTTATAAAGAATTTTTAAAAATATATTATTGAGCAACTTTTGAATTTGCATCGTTTACAAAAATAAGTTGCTGCATGTTGCTTAAATTAGTGAGCGACAGAATTCCATTTTTGTTTTCATTTATTCCATTTATTTTAAAACAGAATTGATTACCATCTTTGTCCATTAAAGTTATAAATTCTGCTGTATCATCCGTAAAATTTTGGCAACTATGCGAAATGGTATATTTATACATTACAGCCATTCTATCTTGGTTATAATTGTAAACTCGCCCGTCTTGCGTAAAAGTCCATTTGATATTTAGGTTTGTTTTAAAATACCAGTTTCCTAAAATTCGTTTAGAAGAAGGGTCTTGATTTTGGGCAAAAATTGCTGAAACAAAAAACAGCAATGGCAACATAAATAAAAGCTTTTTCATAGATTTTTTTAATTAAAAAATAGACTGTGTTTTTGTTTGTTTTTTGGAAATATAATTTGATATAAAATTACAGTTTTACTTAATTTGAAAAATATATGAGCTTATAATTTTGTGTTAAAGCTTAAACAAATAAAATGCCTCTTAAAATTTAAGAGGCATTTTTATATCATACAGAATTGGTTATTTTTAATTTATTTAATTCCTAATCTAGATTTTAATTTCAAGAATAGAAGTCCAATCCTATAAGCATCTTCAGAAGAAGAATTTCTGTCGCTTTTTGGGATTTTATAAATTCCGCATAAATCATCAAGAGAAAATTGCTTGTCATTTATATCAGTCAATTTTCTATACATTACATCTACATCTAAAGCCTCGTTTTTTAGTCTTCCACAGTTTAAACGTTCCAAAGAGGCATTCAACATTTCGATATCAAAATTGATATGATGTCCAACCAGAATAGAATTTCCTATAAAATTCACAAAAGCTTCAAGTGCATCAGGTTCAGGCATTTTCATCATTTTGCTTTCAATAATAAATTCATTTGAAAGTCCGTTGTCTTGAAGATATTTATATTGTAATAAAACGGTTTCAAAATTTTCTTTAATAACAATGCTGTTATCAATAACTGAAAAGGCTCCAAGTGATAATATAACATCTTTATCCGGATTTAAGCCAGAAGTTTCAGTTGACAATACAACAAACTTATTAGGTTTAGTTTCGAATTTAGTTAAATAATCTTTCCAGAAATCTGGATAGTCTTTATTGATATTTTTTAGCCAGTCTAGCATGTTTTATGAGAATTGTGTCAATTGAAATTTACTCTTAATCAGTTCCTCCAGGTCTTTCATTGGGGACAATGCATTTTTTAATTTCTCTTTGTCAGATTTTGACATTTCTCTTAAATTAATATATTGGCCAGAGTCGTCATTTTTTAATCCTTCAACAGTTCTAAATTTGGAAAGTGTCAAGAATGCTTCCGCACAGCTTAAGTATATTTCGGCATTTTTAGAATCTGTAATTGCTAATTGTTTGAATCTTAGATACGTATTTTGAATTCCTTTTATGTTGGCATTTAATATTAATAAACGTGCACCATCAATTAGCGGCATCAAAGCTCTTGTCTTGATATCAAATTTATCTTTATGTGGTCCATCTTCTTCCGTTATAAATTTCTTGAAGAAACTCAAAGGAGAATTTTTCTTTAAGGCATCATTTCCTAAAAAGTCAAAGAACAAAGTGTTATTAACGGCATTTTTGAAAATTACGCTTTCTATTGCTTCTTCAATTTTTGGTTCTCCAAAAACAATTTCATAATCAAAGAAAATACTGCTCAAATCATTACTATTTTCACCTGGAGTATTCATCCAGCTATTGTATTGTTTAGTCCAGTCGCTCAATGATTTACACCAAAGCATGTTGCTTGCCATGTGCCCATTTGGACAATAATCATAGCCCACTTTTTCTAGTATAGAAGTAGCGCGTTTAGCCAGTCTCAAGAAATAATCTTTTACCTCTCTGTATTTCTCTGGAGTAACGTCCTCAAAAATTAAAATGCTATCCTGATCTGTAAGCAATAATTGTTCTTTACGCCCTTGACTACCAATACTTAACCATGCAAAACGTGCAGGAGGGGAGCCTAAGTCTAAAATTGATAATTCGACCGCCCTTTTAATGATAGCTAAGTTAATCTCGCTTGCTATATTGCTAACATGTGAGATTGGGATATTTTTTTGAATCGAATTCTGAATCAAATCTGATAGACGATCGCGTATTTGTTTTAAGTCTTTTGGAAGTTGAGAACGCTTAATTTCTTTAATTAATACACCTGGGTTACTAGCTTGAGCAACAATAAGATCGTGTTCAGAAATAATTCCTTTTACAACAGATTTGCTTGTACCGTCTTTAGTAACGCATAAGTGAGTTACATTATGTTTCAGCATTAACAATTGTGCTTCTGCCAAAGACACATTTTCTAAAACCGTAACAACCGGAGAAGACATAATCTTGTCAATGGTTTCAGTAATAGGATAGCGTCCAGTTGCAATTTTTGAAGACAAATCAGCATTGGTGACAATTCCAATTGGATGATTTTTCTCGCCGCAGATTATGATATTATCTACCATAGAATCAGTCATTAAAAGTGCAACATCCTTAATTATAGATGTGGCCTGAGTTGTTAGAGGCGAATTATTATAGTTAAGTGACTGGATATATTGCATTTCTGTCTGCTGATCAATGTAATCGCTATCAGAAATTAGCTTGCCGTTAGAACCCACGCTGTCTTTGGTGTGACGTGAATTTACAGCAAAACTCTCCAAAAGAAAGTTCAATACATCAGAATTATTGGCTACAAATGGTCTAAATACGGCAATAGGAATAGCATAAATAATACTTTCCTCACGTGCTTTAGCGGTCATCATGTAGTTGTTTTTTGCAAAAAACGGACGTAAACCAAAAATATCGCCTTCGTGACATTTATTTATAATGGTTTCTTCGGCGTCTGCAATAGTCGTAAGATTAATGACACCAGAAGCTACAACATAAAAACTTTCATGAAGCGGATCGTTATTTTGAAATAATACCGCATGCTTTTCTAAATTGATGACACGAATATTCGTGGCAATATCTGATAATTCCTGGAAAGTCAGGTTATCAAACGGTTTGTATTCTTTTAAAAAATCTGCAATATGTTCAGCAACTGTATTCATATGTGTGATAATTTATTTTTAAAGTATCGAATGTAAAAATAGTAAAATAAAGTCTTACAACGAAAGGTTCTTTAGGAGAAACTAATTATTTTAAAGAAATGTTAAAAGATAATGGCAATAAGACCTGTAAAAGTTTTAATGTTTTGAAATTTTAAATATTATGATTCTGAAAATGATGTTTGATTTAGACGAAAAATAAACAATTCGAATCAAGTTTCATAATTTTGCAATATTTCAAATTTTTTTGATTTTAAAATCATATAGCGCATTTATGGTTGGTTTGAATTTGAAAGAAAATATTCAGCCTAATAAATTACAGCAATAAATTCATCAAGCTAATTTTTCAATATTTGAAAATGTTTCATTTTGAAATTCATATAACGGATTTATGATCGATTTGAATTTCGAGAAATTTGTTCCAAATGATCAATCAAGTTTATCATAATTAAGATACTTCAAATTTTCAATATTTGAAGAATTTTTAAAACAAAAACCATACAGCGTATTTATACGAATTTGAATTTTTAATTCTTTTATGAAAAAATTATTCATCAAATATATACCAGAACTAAGGAAGTGAAATTTTAGATATTTGAAAGCATTTTCAAAAGAGCGGTTTCTAAAATATTCTATTTTACATAATATAAATTATAGGTCAAAATGGAATAGTAGAGCTTGTAACGTAAGGCTTTGTAAAATCAGGCTTTCTTTAATGTTTATATCACGACAGTGATCTTACCTTTCATTATGTTGCTCACTATGATGCAGATAATGATCGTTGGTTCAAATTCGTTTTTAAATTAAAAGCCTCTTTATGCGAGGCTTTTAATATTAAAAAGAAGCAAGTTTTTTTTTAATATCGGTAACTTTATTAAAAAAAACAGTAAGTTTTCCATACTTTTCTAAGGTATATTCTAATCTTTCACGTAATTCTAGAAAGTCTAAAAACTTAAATTTTTCAGTTTCTTCCGACGTTAATTTGTTTAAACAATCCTCTATTTCTTCTAGAACCTTTATCACATTATTTTGGTCGTCACCAGCTACATAAGCATTCAACGAAACAATATAACTTCCCAAGGCACTATAATAAAGTTTTCTTTCTGCTAGTAAATTTGCTTGTGTATGTGTCATAAAACCCGACATAATACACATGCGAATGTGCGTTTTATCTTCTTGTTCTTCAATTTTTTTATCAAATTCTTCCTTAAGTTGTTCTTGAATTTTGATTTTTGCATCTTCGATTTCTTCGATAATTCTCTTTTCAAGTTTTTGTTCGTTAACTGATAAAATTTTGTCTTGATATCGTTGTATAATTATTGGCACAATTATACCCACAATAGTTAAAACAAATGTCCCCATAACTATTAGCTTATTCCAAGCGTAATCATAAAATTCGTTTACTTTGGTTAATATTTCTAAAGTGTCACTTTTGCTAGTTATTGCTGCATCAGCAATTGGTTTTACTGCTTCTATAATTAATTGAATCATGATTTTAATTTATTTTCGGTTCTTCGCGAATATAAATTATTCAAAAATCAAATCATTACGGAAAGCCGTAAACAACTTCAATAACTTTTCTAAATATGTCATCTATATTTTAACTAAAAATCCTATATTTGACATTTACGATACACATCAATATGACAGAGAAAAAAGTACATCAAGGTAGAAATATAAAGCGTTTCCGAGAAATGTTGGGTATTAAACAAGAAGCCCTTGCCTTTGAATTAGGTGAAGATTGGAGTCAAAAGAAAATCTCTATGTTAGAACAGAAAGAATTGATTGAAAATGATATTTTAGATCAAGTTGCTAAAATTCTAAAAGTGCCTGTTCAGGCTATTGAAAATTTTGATGAAGATTCAGTAATAAATATAGTTACAAATACTTTTAGTGACTTTAAAGATAATGCTGTTGCTTCTCCTGTTGCTATGAATTACAACTGTACTTTCAATCCTTTAGATAAAATGGTAGAACTTTACGAGCGTATGCTTGAGCAACAAAAAGAAATGATTGAAAAATTGGAAAAGCTTATAAATAAAGAATAAAGGAAGTTTTATTCATATAATTTATTCAATATCATCTCTTTTGGCACAACATCACCTCCGCCATTTTTATTGAACTGAATTACGGAATCGTTTACAAACAAAACTGCGCTAGCTGTAACTCCGTTTTTATCTTTGAGTTTTATTTGCGCTTTGTCGCCATGCGGATAAACATGTCCGGTAACTTCTAAAATTCCTGAATTTAAATCTTTGTGTTCGCTAGTAACTTCCGCAGTTCCAAAAATCTTATAATTTGACTGAGCTATCGTAATCTTAAAACTATATTCTTTCTTGCAGTCTTTGCATTTTTGGCTTCCCCAAGTTCCTGAGAATTTGTTTTGCTGTGAGAATGCTTGCATGGAAATTAAAAATGCCAGGAAAAGAAATTTTTTCATTGTAGTTTGTTTTATTAAAATCTGAACCAAATATAAATCAAAAAAGCATCACAAGTTTGCGATGCTTTTTCTAAAGTTTTCTTAAATCTATAATTTTTTCAAATAAACCGATTTTCCATTTAGTGATACGTCAACTTGATTTGTTTTTTCGTTAAACGTAGTTCGCAAAGCATTTCCGTTAAAAATAGTAACGTCGCCGTACACATGACCAGCCTCACTAGATGTATAATCAAATTTCACTTTTTTGTTTCCTGGCTCAATGCCTAATTTATAACTTGAAAATTTTGTGCCTCTTAAGTCAAAATCCTGTTGCGAATCGATAATTTTACCGTCAGCGTAAAAATTCGTCACCGATTTGCTTAAGGTAATATCCGGATAATATTGGTTTACTTTTTTTAAGAGTTCGTATTGTTCAATACTAGCTTCTTCTTGTTTAGATGTAATGGTCTGTGCAAACGTAATTGATGTGCATAAAATTGCAGCTAGTAAAAGGTACTTTTTCATAATTTCTAATTTAAAGATTAATAAATAGTTACACTAAATAATGTTGGCAATTACTTTAATTTATTGTTATAAACTTTTTCAAGTTATACTACAAGGTATGAAATCTTTACCTTTGCAAAAAATTATAAGCCACTTTTTAAGATAATGACAACAAAAAAATATATTCAGCTCATTCTGATATTGGGCTCTTTAACTGCTCTTGGTCCTTTTTCAATCGATATGTATCTGCCTGGTTTTTCGGGAATTGCAAAAGATTTAAATACTACGGTTGCTAAAGTTTCGATGAGCTTATCCAGTTATTTCATCGGAATTTCGGCCGGACAATTACTTTATGGCCCTTTATTAGATCGTTTCGGACGTAAAAAACCTCTATTTGTTGGACTTTTGGTCTACATTCTTGCGTCTTTGGGATGTATTTATGTTGCTGATATTGATGCTTTTATAATGCTTCGTTTTGTTCAAGCTATTGGTAGCTGTGCCGCAACCGTAGCTTCAGTAGCTATGGTTCGTGATTTATTTCCTGTAAAAGATATTCCCAAGGTGTTTTCGCTTTTAATGCTTGTTGTCGGACTTTCTCCAATGCTCGCGCCAACCATTGGCGGTTATGTTACTGAAGACCTGGGCTGGCACGCGGTCTTTTTTATACTAATGTGTATGGGAATCTTGATTTTGGCTGCTTCACAATTTGGACTTCCAAACACTTACAAACCAGACACTTCTATTTCATTAAAACCAAAACCGATTCTGTCTAATTTTCTTCTGGTAATAAAAGAGCCTCAATTTTATACGTATGCGTTTACAGGCGCTGTAGCTTTTTCAGGATTATTTTCTTATGTGGCGGCTTCTCCTCTGGTATTTATGGATATTTATAAAGTCGATGCTAAAACTTATGGATGGATTTTTGCGCTTATGTCTGTTAGTTTTATTGGATCTAGCCAGTTGAATTCTATGCTGTTAAAGCGATTTTCGAGCGAACAGATGATTTTTGGAGCTTTGATTTCTCAATCTGTTATAAGTATAATATTCCTGATTTTGGCTTTAAATGACCTTTTAGGATTGTATCAAACTATCGGAATGTTATTCTTGTTTTTGGCATGTTTAGGAATTTCAAATCCAAATACTGCGGGATTAACGTTGGCTCCTTTTGCTAAGAATACCGGAAGTGCTTCTGCATTAATGGGTGCAATTCAGCTTGGAATCGGTGCTTTGGCTTCGTTTGCAGTTGGTGTTTTTGTGAAAGATTCTGTAACGCCAATGGTCGCGATTATGACGACTACAACTATAACCGCATTTATAATTTTAAATATCGGCAAACGATTTATAAAAGAGAAACTTGAACTATCAGATAATGATGATGTTATGATTGGTCACTAAAGATTTTAAATTCCAAAAGAGAAATTCCAAAACTAAAACTTAAATAATTTAAATATAAAAAGCCAAAATCAAAAGATTTTGGCTTTTCTATAAATTGGAATTTGACTTTTCTATAAATTGGAATTTAAAACTCTAATTCTGTGTCTTTTTATCTGGTCTAATAATCATTCTAAGCGATTGATCTTTTGCAAAATACGCTACCATCCAGTTCCAGAATGTATTTAATCTGTTTCTGTAAGTGATAAGCGAAATTAAGTGAATAAACAGCCAGATAATCCAAGCAAAGAAGCCTTTAAAATGCCATTTTGGACTTGGCAAATCTACAACAGCTTTTGCCTTTCCGATAATGGCCATCGATCCTTTGTCCTTGTAAGCAAAAGGTTTAAGGGGCTTATTGGCAACCATGGCTTTGAAGTTTTTAGCCAGATTTAAACCTTGCTGAATAGCTACTTGTGCAACCTGCGGATGACCATCAGGGAAATTTTTATCTCCTGCTAAAATAGCAGTGTCTCCAATGGCATAAATATTATCTACGCCATTCACTTTGTTAAATTCATCAGTTGCCATACGTCGGCCGCGTCCGTAACTTTCTTTTGGAATTCCTTCGAATATTTTGGCAGAAACACCGGCGGCCCAAATTAAGTTTTTGGTTTTGATGGTTTCTCCATTTTCAAAAACTACAGTGTCGTCAACATAATCTACAACTTTAGTGTTTAATTTAACCACAACCCCAAGTTTTGTCAAAGCCTCTAAAGTATCTTTTTGAGAATCTTTGCTCATTGGCGCCAAAAGTGCATCGCCACCATCAACCAAATAAACATTGCTGGCAGAGGTATCTAATTCTGGGTATTCTTTCAAAAGAATATTTTTCCTCATTTCGGCAAACATTCCAGAAACCTCTACTCCTGTTGGCCCCCCTCCTGCTACAACAATTGTAAGTAATTTACGTCTTTTTCGCATATCCTTACAAATGGCAGCTTTTTCAAGGTTTTTAAGTAATGTATTACGCATTACGATGGCATCATTTAAGGTTTTCATCGGGATAGCGTTTTTCATCACGTTTTCCATACCAAAATAACTCGTCTCTGCTCCAGTTGCAAAAACAAGGTAATCGTATTCTAGTTCTCCGTTACTTAGAGTGATTTTCTTTTCGGCAGGAGAAACTGATAATAATTCGCCTAAACGAAACTGCAGATTTTTCTTGCCAGCAAAGAATTTTCTGAACGGATAGCTAATGCTTGATGGCTCTAAAAATGCAGTAGCAACCTGATATATAAGTGGTGGAAAAAAATTATAATTATTCTTGTCTACAAGAGTTACTTGTATTTGAGGCTGATTTACAAGCTCTTTTGCCAGATTGATTCCTGCAAATCCACCTCCAATAATGACTATTTTCATATATGTTGTATTAAGTAGGATTATAAAATTATTCCTTATAAATATACAACTTTAATATGCAATGACAATTGTCATATTTATTACTTTTTGAATTTTTTAACGGTTTTATCAACTATATCGATTTTGTTCTGTAGGACATAACTTGCCATTAATTTTTCGATAAGTTCGTCTTTAGTCAAATGATGAAAAACAGTTTTTACTTTTGTTTTTAAATCTGCAGAAAGCTCGTGATTTGGTTTTGTTTTAAAGATTTGTCTCGCCCACAAAAGCATATTATTTTCTTCGACACTTGCTGCAGAAGGTTTTTTGAATTCTGAAAATTGAATTCCCAATTCTCTTTCAAAATCAGCAATTTCAAAAACTTCTTCTTGCTGTAAAACGGTCAACGAAAGTCCTTTTGCTCCTGCCCTTGCGGTTCTTCCGCTTCTGTGAACGTAATTTTCGTAAGTGTCAGGCAAATGATAATTAATTACATAGGAGATTTCTTTTACATCGATTCCTCTCGCAGCCAAATCTGTTGCAACCAAAATATTGATATGCCCTTCACGAAATTGTTCCATAATTCGGTCACGAATACCTTGTGTCAAACTTCCGTGAAGCGCACCTGAAGAAAATTTATTTATCGCTAGATTTTTGGCTAATTTGTTAACAGCAGCTTTCGTTTTACAGAAAATAATACCTCTTTCACCGTCTCTAGAATTCAAGAAATGCATTAAAACTTCTAGTTTTTCAATCGGATCAACCACAATATATTCGTGATCAATTCCTTCGTTTCCAACAGTTTCCATGTTGGCACTTATCTGAATTACATTTTTATGCAAATAATTTTGAATCAGCTGTTTTATCGTTCCAGGAAGTGTTGCCGAGAATAATAAAGTACGATGTTTTTTTGGAATTTCAGCAATAATTTGGTCCAAACTTTCTTTAAGAATCGCTACCATTTCATCAGCTTCGTCCAAAACCAAATACTCAGTTTGTTTTAAATCGATTGCTTTTCGTTGAATCAAATCGATTAAACGTCCTGGAGTTGCCACTACAATTTGAGCACCTTCTTTTAATCGTTCAATTTGCGGTTTTATTGGAGTTCCTCCGCAAATTTGAGCTATAGATATATTGGGAATATATTTTGAAAAACTTTCTAAGTTTCTAAAAATCTGCTGGCCTAATTCTCTGGTCGGAACCAAAATTACGGCTTGAATTATTGTCGATTCTGTATTGACCAATTGCAATAAAGGCAATCCGAAAGCGGCCGTTTTTCCTGTTCCTGTTTTGGCTAAACCAACAATATCATGGGTTTCGCTCAAAAATAACGGAATTGTTTTTTGTTGAATTTCTGTAGGTTCAACAATGTTTAATTCGCTTAAAGCTTTTAAAATTGGAGCTGAAATTCCTAATGTTGAGAATGGTTTAGACATGATTTTTTAATTTTTTTGTTTCACGTTTCATGTATCAAGCTACATAGAAACTTAATAAGTTGAAAGGAGAAATTGCATTTCTTCTGAAATGCAATTTCTCCTTTTTGTATTATATAAAATGTTTAAGATTCCAACAACTTGACTCGAGGCTAAAAGCCGAACAGGCGAAGCAAACATGAAACCTGAAACAATTAGAACTTTAATTTTATCAATCCGGTTCGTTCATGATTTTCTCACGATACTTTTTACCGATTAATAAAGTTAATCTTTGTTTGTAATCGTCAACTAGCCATTCGCGGTAGTTTTTACTGCATTGACTTAAACATTTAGAATAACGTTTGATACGATCTTCAATATCATCTTCTAATTCTCTCGCAAGCATTTTTGCTTCCTGAAGTGTTTCAGTATTATCAACACACATCGAAGCATGCTGATCTAGAGATTTATCTAAAACTACTTTAGAACGAAGATTCTGTTTGATGATTAATTTGTGTTCTTCATCTACATCAAAACTAACATCGGCAGTTTTACTGAATTTCGCACGCAATTCTGGTGGCATGCTGTATTTAAAGAACATTTCAATTTCGTGGTCATCGCGAAGATTTTCCAAGTAAAATTCTGGAGATTTAAAAATATGCTGCCAGTTTACAGGATCACTCCATAAACCAAAACGAGCGGCGTTGTTTCCTAAATCGATAACTGTAAACTCATCTTTTCCAGGCAATTTACGAGAACCACGACCAATCATTTGGAAATACAAAGTCAACGATTTTGTTGCTCTATTCAAAATAATCGTCTCTACAGTTGGTTCGTCAAAACCAGTTGTCAAAATTCCGACAGAAGTCAAAATGGCATCTGGAGTCTTTTTAAACCATTGCAGAATGTCTTTACGCTCTTCAGAACTACTTGTGTTATCTAAGTGTCTGATATCGTAACCTGCTTCTCTAAAAGTTTCATATACATATAAAGAAGTATGAATACCGTTATTGAAAATCAAGGTTTTCTTTCCTAAAGAACGTTCTGTATACGCATGAAGCAGTTTTTCCTGCATCAAAGTATTGGTATACAAATCGTCTGAAGATTTTACAGTATAATCACCATTGATACCCACTTTTAACGAAGTCAAACCAACATCGTAGCTGTAAGTTGTTGCTTTTGCCAAGAATCCTTTTTCGATTAATGAACCAATTGTATCACCAACAATAAGTTCGTGGTAGCTTTGGTGCATTGGCAATTTTATATTCGAACTCAAAGGTGTTGCCGTTACTCCAAGGATAAAAGCATTTTTAAATGAGTTTAATAATTTTCTAAATGAGTTGTAGTGTGCCTCATCAATAATAACCAAACCAATATTATCTAGATGAAGTTTTTCATCATTAATACGGTTTTTTAAAGTTTCAACCATTGCCACAAAACATGAAAAATCATTCTGGTCTGGCAATTCTTTTACTTTACTATTGATTATTTTGTTTGTAACGCCAAAACCTGTCAACATTTTTGAAGTTTGTTTACAAAGTTCGATACGGTGCGTCAAAACCACCACTTTTTTATCGTTATTAGACAAATAGCGGCGTACGATTTCAGAAAATATTACTGTTTTACCCCCTCCAGTTGGAAGCTGATACAGTAAGTGGTGTTTCGGAGGAGCATTATCTAAACGGTCAAAAATAGCGTCAATATCGCCTTTTTGGTATGCATACAGTTCTTTTTTATCTTCTCTTTGTATTTCTAAAGTTTGAGACATTGTTTATTTTTGGATTTTTGCAAAAATACATCGAAAAAACAGTTATTCATCCTCTTTTAACGTAAAATAAATATTTTTTTTGAATAAAGATTTTTTATGAGAAAGGGTTTTAGTAGTCGATTTTCTCTAAAATTGCCTCAAAATCGTATCTATTTTTCCATTTTTGATTTAAAGTTTCCTCCAAAATAGCATTAATTCGCAATTTAAAATCAGTAAAAATTCCGTTTGAAACAATATAATTTACCGCCTGCTCAAAAGAATTAAGGTGCTTTTGTAAAATAATTCCTGTTTGATGAAATTCTGCGAAGAAAACGTTTGCGCAATTTCAATATTATAAAGCATAATGTCAGCCACTACATACGAGTCTACGCCCAACATAATAAAATGTTTAATTAGTTTTTGAGCAACAGATCTTCTCATTTTGGCTTTTGGACGCCATTTTGCTTCAGGTTTTTTGATTGGGAAATATTCGTGCGAGATTTTGACTTTTGCCTCCTGAAGCAATTTGTCTTCTTTCGGGTTAAAAACAAAGTCATAATACACTTTTATGGGAGCAAATTTCTCGTACAATTCTATCAATTGTTCTTCCAACTGCTCTTTTGATAATTCGCCTAAATATTTTTTCAAATCTCTTTTACTCATAGAGTAAAGATAATTTTCAAAATTTTAAATTCCAAATTCCAATTTTCAGCCCATCGGATTGATTTAATTTGTGAGTTTTAAATTCTAAAATCAATCCAGAATCCTTAATTTTGCTGGCATAAAACTTAAAAAATATATACATGCTCAAGATTTTCAAAGTTACTGCCATTTTAGAGGGAATCTCTTATTTAGTATTATTTGCTAATATGTTAATTATCAAAAACAATAATCCTGAACTTTACCATACATTATTACGTCCGTTAGGAATGACACACGGTGTTTTATTTATCGGATACATTCTTTTAGCCTTTTTATTGAAAAAATCAATGAATTGGGATTTAAAAACTTTTGCAATCATTTTAGTGGCTTCTCTTATTCCGTTTGGAACTTTTTACATTGAGAAAAAATATTTAGAAACTAAAGCAAATGCATAAGTTTTTGGAGAAAATATTTAATTTTTTATATCCTGTTTTTAGAGATTGGGGAATGAGTCGCAATGTGGCGTCTTATACCAGCTTGATCTTTAACATCGCTATTTTAATAGCATTGGCTTATGTAATTTATTACGCTGCCAAATTTATTTTAGTCACTTTGACCGCTATTTTCGCTCAGCGAACTAAGACAAAGTTTGACGATTATTTAATTCAAAATAAAACCACTAGATATACCGCTTATTTAATTCCGTTTTTCTTTATTTACAAAGCCGTTCCCGTTATTCTGGATAAATACGAATATTGGGAATCCATGTTTGGAAAAATAGTCGGCATCTATATTGTATTACTCGGATTATGGATTGTTAGAACTGTTTTTAATTCGTTACGCGATTATTTAAAACAAAAACCAGAATACAGCGACAAACCAATTGACAGCTTTGTTCAGGTTATTATGATCGTGCTTTGGATTTTTGGAGTTGCCATGATCATTTCGACTTTATTCGGAATTAAGAAAGGTGAACTTTTAACTATTCTAGGAACACTTTCGGCAATTATCATCTTGATTTTCAGAGATACTATTCTTGGATTTGTTTCTAGTGTTCAGGTTGCCATAAACGATATGGTTCGTATTGGCGACTGGATTACAATGGATAAATTTGGAGCTGATGGAGATGTTATCGAAATCAATTTGACAACTGTAAAAGTTCGAAATTTTGATAACACCATAACCACAATTCCAACTTATGCTTTAAGTTCAGATTCTTTTCAGAACTGGCGCGGAATGCAGAAATCTGAAGGGAGACGCATCAAAAGACATATTTTGATTAAAAGCAGCACCATTCGTTTTTTAAATGATGAAGATTTGCGTCAATTGCGAAAAGTACAGTTGATAACATCATATATTGACAGCCGTCAAGCGGAAATTGATCGATATAATGACCTTAGGGGAATTGATAAAACGCTTTCGCTAAATGGCCGAAACATGACCAATTTAGGATTGTTTAGAAAATACATCATTCAATATTTGACTGATCATCCCGGATTAAATAAAAACATGCATATCATATGCCGACAGTTGCAATCGACGGCGCATGGAGTTCCGTTGGAGATTTACGTATTTTCAAGTGACAAGCGTTGGGCAAACTACGAATATATCATGGCCGATATTTTCGACCACGTAATGGCGTCAGTAAGATATTTTGATCTTGAAATTTTTGAATTACCGTCGAGTATTGGTTAGATTTTTAACCGCAAAGTTCGCAAAGATTTACGCAAGGTTCGCAAGGTTTTTTTTCACAAAGCTTTGCGAACTTTGCGTTTTTAGTAAGTCTAACTTATAAAAGAACTTTGCGTGCATTGCGGTAAAATACACAAAGTAATTCAAGTTTGGAATTTGGACCCGAGCGATAGCGAATAGGCGAAGTAATTTAAAATTTGGAATTTTATAATATTTACTTCTCCTCTATCCTTTCAAAAAGAAACTCTGGGTTATTATACTCAATAGGAACTTCTGGAACATAACACGGAAGATTGAAATAGGTTCCGATAACTCCTTTTCCTAAATAAAGCTTGCCATCTTTCTTTAAAAGCGCCAAAGGGACTCTTTTCCATCCGCCCCCAAAAGAAATATAATGGAAATCGCCTCTCAGCGTATCGCCTCTAAAGTCACCTCTCACGTCGCCAGAATCTTTTCCGGTTCCGTAATGTGAAATTTCGTAGCGTCCATAAAAACGTTTGTCATTTATGTGAATGTCCAAAACCGCTGTATCTTTATTATTTACAGCGCGATATAATTGACGGTTATATTTTTCTTTATCTTCTTTCGAATTACAAGAAGCTAATAATAAGCATACAAACAGAAATAATCGCATAATTTATTTTTAGAAAAACAAAAATAGGTTTTTACTGTGGGATTATTTCTTTAACTTTAAAGAAAACTAAAAACAAAACCCCATGGAAGATAGAGACACTTTTTTAAAAGAATTCAGAGGCGAAACTTTAGGAACCGTAAGTGCTCAATCTTCAGCAGATGAGATCTTTCAAAACCAGACCATCAGGCCGATTTTAAAACTTCAAAACGACTTGTTCATTGCCGTTTTTATCAATTACGTAAACAAAAACAAACCCGATTTTTATTCTTATTCGGTTGAAAAGAAACTTCAGACCATCGAAAATTCCATTCAAAAAGATATTAAATTCAGAAATTCATTAAAAGGAATCGTAATGGCGCTTTTTACAGTAGATGAATACAATACTTATATTAAAAATTCTTCTGATCTAAATAAAAGAATGATGAATTTATTAATTGACCGATTGAAAAATCAGGTGCAATTGTTTGAAGTGGAATCGGATTCTAAATAACAATAATGACTAAAGCATACCATTATCTGTACTTTCGTACTTATGAAATTATTTCGGAAACAAATAAGACTTCGGCTGAATCTTCAACTGCAAGATTTTTGTCTATTCTTTTTTTTATAAACATATTGACTTTATATTCTTTATTTTTTCAGTCATTTAATGATATTACTTTTTACAGTTTTAGCGCTTTTGGAATAGTTGCATCAATTTTAAATTTAAAATATTTTGATGATGCTAAGCATAAATTTATTCTTTATGAATTTAAAGATTTAAAAATAAATAGGATTTATAGAATACTTGTTGACAGCTATCCATATCTCTCTTTCATACTTTTATTTAACTCACTGGATATTGGATTTTATGCGATTTATTATTTTATTGGAATAGTAATTTTGATAAAAGCTGTAACCTATTTTTGGAACTTATAATTTGAAAACATGTTCAATCAATTCCGAAATAAATTCCCTTTAACTGATGAGAAATGGAACGAATATATCGGTTATTTCAGCCGTCTTGAAGTTACTGCAAAAACTACGCTTTTAGAAGAAGGCGAAGTTTCAAAGAAACTTTATATCATAGAAAAAGGCTGTATTCGGGTTTGGTTTAACAATAACGGAAAAGATCTGACTACGCAATTCTTTTTCGAAAATCAGAGCGTTGCTTCTATCGAAAGTTTTATGAAGAAACTTCCAAGTCCAACAAATATAGAAACGATTGAGCCTTCAATTTTGTGGTGGATTCATAAAAATGATCTGGATAAAATTCTCGAAGAAATCAAAGAAATACCAGAATTAAGGGATAGTCTAATTAATATGCTTTTTGAGCGTACTTTTGATTATATGAAATATTTTGTTTCGTTCATAAAAAATTCTCCTGTAGAGCGATATACTAATTTAATTAAAGAAAGGCCTCAGATCATAATGCGTGTTCCGCAACATTATATCGCTTCTTATTTGGGAATAACTACTGTGCATCTAAGCAGACTAAAAAGTAAACTAATAATAAAGAATAATTGACTTTTAACTCAAGCTTAAATTGACTTATATAACTTATATGGTTTTAAGAAAATTTGATAACAAATGTTATCGTTTGCTCATATACGACTTTATAATTTTGCTTCATAAAATTAAATAATTATGAAAGCAGCAGGAGTTTATAAAAAAGACGAATTGCCAAAATATGCAGAATTTCCAGAACCAATTGCATCAAATGAAAATGAAGTTTTAGTTTCTGTAAAAGCCGTAGCCATTACCAATTTGGATAAAGGAATTGCCAGCGGAGATCATTATTCGTCAGAAAAAGAAAATCAAAACGGATTTATAGTCGGAAGCGACGGAATCGGAGTTCTAGAAAACGGAACAAGAGTTTACGCTCGCGGAATCTCTGGAACAATCGCAGAAAAAGCACTTGTAGAGAAAAATCGAATGGTAGCTTTGCCAGACGGAATTGATAATGCAACAGCCGCGGCAATGCCGAATGCAGTCGCTGGTTCGGCAATGGCACTTCGTTTTAGAGCGGGAATAAAACCGGGAGAAACGGTTTTAATTAATGGAGCAACTGGTTTTACGGGACAAATAGCTGCTCAAATTGCAAAGCATTATGGAGCTAAAAACATTATTGTTACAGGAAGAAATGAAAAATCGCTTGAAAGTCTTTTAGAATTGGGTGCCAATGAAATTATTTCCTTAAAACAAGATGACGTATCTTTTATTTCTCAGTTAAAAGAAATCCATAAAAATACTCCAATAGATATTGTAATAGATTATTTATGGGGACATTCTGCAGAACTTATTTTTTCAGTTTTAAAAGGAAATGGGAATTTTACGCACAAAACCCGATATGTTTCTGTAGGCTCAATGTCTGGAGATACTATTCAATTATCGGCTCAGATTTTACGAAGTGTCGATCTTCAATTATCTGGTTCTGGATTGGGAAGCTGGTCAAAAGAAGAAGTCAAACTCTTATTTTCTGAAATACTTCCAGAAATGTTTCTTTTAGCTTCAAAAAATATACTATAAATATTGAAACAGTGAATTTATCAGATATAGAAAAAATGTGGAATGCAGAAGTTCCAGACGGGAAACGATTGGTTGTTCTTATTTAAAGTTTCCAAGGCTCTAAGTTGCTAAGATTTTAAGTTTTTTTCTTAGCGTCTTAGCAACTCAGTATCTCAGAAACTTAGTATTCTAATAACTCTTTCAGAGTTTGTTCGAATCTATTTCTTGGCAAAAACTGATCTTCAAGTGCTTTTGTAAATGGAATTGGCGAATCTAAACTTGCTACACGTTTTACAGGGGCATCTAGATATTCGAAGCAATTTTCCATAATTAAAGCCGAAATATCACTTGCGATTCCGCCAAACATAGTGTCTTCTTGGTAGATTATAGCTCTTCCTGTTTTTTTAACCGAAGCAAAAATAGTTTCAGTGTCTAAAGGCTGTAAAGTTCTTAAATCGATTACATCAGCATCAATTTCTGGATGTTGCGATAAAGTGTCTAAAGCCCAATGAACAGTTGCTCCAAATGCAATAATCGTTACCGATTTTCCTTCTTTTACCAAAGCGGCTTTACCTAAAGGAATAGTATAATAGTCCTTTGGAACATCTTGATAAATACTGCGGTATAATAATTTATGTTCGAAGAATAAAACAGGATTCGGATCGTTGATTGCAGTATTCAAAAGTCCTTTAGCATCATAAGGAAATGCGGGATAAACAACTTTTAAACCTGGAGTTTTAGTAAACCAAGCCTCATTGGTTTGGGAGTGAAATGGTCCAGCCTGAGTTCCTCCTCCGCAAGGCATTCGAACGACAACATCGGCTTTTTCGCCCCAGCGGTAATGTGATTTTGCTAAAAGATTTACTATCGGATTAAAACCAGATGAAACAAAATCAGCAAATTGCATTTCTACAATCGCTTTATAACCATTTATAGAAAGTCCCATTCCGGTTGAAATTACGGCGCTTTCGCAGATTGGCGTATTGCGTATTCTGTCTTTTCCAAAAGCATCAACAAAACCCTCTGTAATTTTAAAAGCTCCTCCATATTCAGCAATATCCTGTCCCATAATCACAAGGTTTTTATGGCGCCACATGGACTGCTCTAAACTATTTCTGATGGCATCTATAAAACGAATATTTTCTGATTCAGAATTAGGACTATATTCCTCATATTGAAACTCTTCATAAACATCATCTAATTCTCCGCTATAAGTTGGTTCAATTTCAGATTCGGCATTTGCTATCGCCCAATTTTCATCGATTTCCTGTTTTATTTGGGCATGAAATTGTTCATCTAATTCAGCCGTTAGAATTCCGTTTTCGGTCAAATATTTTCTGTAATTCGTAACAGGATCTCTCAGTTCCCATTGATCCATTAAATCCTGAGGAACATATTTTGTACCACTCGCCTCTTCATGCCCGCGCATTCTGAAAGTTTTAAATTCCAATAAAATCGGACGCGGATCTTCCTGCATTTCTTTCTTTAGCTGAGACAGTTTATTGTAAATTTCTACAATATTATTTCCGTCAATAATCCAGCTTTCAATTCCGTAACCAATTCCTTTATCGGCAAGATTTTCACAAGCATATTGTTCGTTGGTTGGCGTTGAAAGTCCGTAACCATTATTTTCAATAACAAACATTACAGGCAGTTTCCAAACAGCTGCAATATTTAGAGCTTCATGAAAATCGCCTTCACTTGTGGCGCCTTCTCCGGTGAAAACAGCGGTAATTTTTTTATTGTCTTGAAGTTTGTTCGCAAGAGCGATTCCGTCAGCAATTCCTAACTGAGGTCCCAAATGCGAAATCATTCCAATGATATTATATTCTTGCGTTCCAAAGTGAAAACTTCTATCTCTTCCCTTTGTAAAACCGTTTGCTTTTCCTTGCCATTGCGAGAATAGACGGTGAAGCGGAATTTCTCTAGTTGTGAAAACACCAAGATTTCGGTGCATTGGAAGCACATATTCAGACGGATCTAAAACAGCTGTTACCCCAACAGCAATGGCTTCTTGTCCTATTCCAGAAAACCATTTGGAAACTTTTCCTTGTCGAATCAAGATAAGCATCTTTTCTTCGATCAGTCGTGGTTTTAATATTTTTTTATATAAATCTAATAATTGCGCGTCAGTCAGGTTTTGGCGGTAAAAGATCATGTAATTTTTTGTTTTTTAGTGTTTCAAATATAACAAATTGCGGGTGTTTTATTAGATTATAAAATAAAATTTTAATCAGAAATCTGCTTTTAATGCCTGAGCTTAAGATTATTTTCTAAAATATTATCTACCTTTGTTAGCGAAAGGTACTTATGACACCTTTCTTCTTTAAAATAAAAAATGTAAAGTATGCAAAACATTCCTAGTGTAGACTTACGTGATTTCCTTTCGGACGACCCGAAACGTAAACAAAAATTTGTAAATGAAATCGGCAGTGCATTTGAAAACATTGGCTTCGTAGCCTTAAAAGGTCATTTTCTTGATGATCAGTTGGTAGACGAACTTTATGGTGAAATTAGAAACTTTTTCGCCTTGCCAATAGAAACTAAGCATAAATATGAAATTCCTGGAATCGGCGGACAAAGAGGTTATGTTTCTTTTGGAAAAGAACATGCTAAAGGACGCAAAGAAGGAGATTTAAAAGAATTTTGGCATTTTGGCCAATACGTTGACAAAGATTCAAGATGGGCTTCTGAATACCCAGACAATGTTGAAGTTACCGAATTGCCTCGTTTTAATGCGGTTGGTAAAGAAGCGTACCAAAAATTGGAAAAAACAGGTGTTTATGTTTTAAGAGCTTTGGCTTTACATTTAGGTCTAAATGAGTTTTATTTTGATGAATACGCAAAAGAAGGAAACTCAATTTTAAGACCAATCCACTATCCTCCTATTACTTCTGAGCCAGAAAACGCCATTCGCGCGGCGGCTCACGGTGATATCAACTTGATTACATTGTTGATGGGAGCTCAAGGAAAAGGATTACAGGTTCAAAATCACAATGGCGATTGGATTGATGCCATTGCTGAAGATGACGAATTGGTAATCAATGTTGGTGATATGTTGTCTAGACACACCAATAATAAACTAAAATCTACAATTCACCAAGTGGTAAATCCGCCAAGAGAATTGTGGGGAACTTCACGTTATTCAATTCCGTTTTTCATGCACCCAGTAAGCGATATGCGTTTGGATTGTCTTGAAAATTGCATTGATGAAGAAAACCCAAAGAAATACGAAGATATTACAGCTGGAGAGTTCTTATACGAACGTTTAGTAGAGTTAGGCTTAATCAAAAAATAAGCTTAAATATTTTCTAGATATAAAAATTCCAAATTCCAAGTTTTTCTTGGGGTTTGGAATTTAATTTTTAGATATCTTTATGCTTGAAAATTTATTTTTAGAATAAAAAAAATATGGACTTAAAAGATCAATTAAAGAATCTGTTTCCAGATCATGTTGAATCAAATGAGCCTGAACAAGTTGAAGAGCAAGAACACGTTCTTTACGTTCAGAAGGAACCTATGATTTGTAAATTTGAAAAAAGAAAAGGAAAACCAACCACTATTATTGAAGGTTATGAAGGTTCTGATGAAGATTTTAAAATCTTAGCCAAAGAAATCAAAACTAAATTAAGCGTTGGTGGAACTTTCAAAGATGATTCGATTATAATCCAAGGCGATTACCGAGATAAAATAATGGCAATCTTAAAAGAAAAAGGATTCAAAACCAAACGTGTAGGTGGATAATGATTTTAGATTTCAGAATTTAGATTTAAGATTGGAATTTGGAATTTTCTTTTTGAAATTTAGATTTAAAACTTAGTCCCGATAGCTATCGGGATAGCATCTCAGAACCTTAGCAACTTAAAAAAATGATACAATCTTCAGAATTGATATTAAATCCAGATGGAAGCGTTTACCACTTAAACCTTCGTCCTGAACATATAGCACACGACATTATTTTTGTTGGTGACCAAAACCGAGTAGAAAAAATCACTCAATTTTTCGATTCAATCGAATATTCTGCTCAAAAAAGAGAATTTAAAACCCAAACCGGTATTTATAAAGGCAAAAGAATTTCTGTAGTTTCTACAGGAATTGGACCTGATAATATTGATATCGTACTAAACGAATTAGATGCTTTAGTAAATATCGATCTGAAAACTCGTCAGCCAAAAGAAAAATTAACTTCTTTAAACATTATCAGAATTGGAACTTCGGGATCTCTGCAAAAAGACATTCCAGTTGACAGTTTTGTAATGTCGAAATTTGGTTTGGGATTAGACAATATGCTTCGCTCCTACTTAATCGACGACGTTTCTATTACAGAAATGGAAGATGCATTTGTTAAACATACCAATTGGGATCCAAAAAAAGGAAAACCTTATGTGACGCAATGTTCTGAAAAACTGGAAAAATTAATCGAATCTGATCGAATTTTTAAAGGAATTACAGCAACTGCTGGAGGATTTTATGGTCCGCAAGGAAGAGTTTTGCGTCTGAATATTCAAGATGAGGAATTAAATAATAAAATGGATAATTTTAGTTTTAACGAAACTAAAATCACTAATTTAGAAATGGAAACAGCAGCAATCTACGGACTTTCTGCTCTTTTAGGCCACAATGCTTTATCGTTGAATGCTATTATTGCCAATCGTGCTTCTGGAACTTTCAGTGCAGATCCGTACAAAGCTGTTGACGAATTGATTGCTTATACATTGAATAAATTAGCAGGTAATTAGAGATTTTATGCAAGACGCTATTCTTAAATTTGAACAGTTATTGAACGAAAATGTCAATTATATTCCGACATTAAACAATGATATTTTAGAAGTAAAAAATCCTGGAAAATGGTCTAAAAAAGAGATTTTAGGACATTTGGTAGATTCTGCAATTCATAATCTGGTTCGTTTTACGGAGATTAATTATGCAGAAAAACCATATCGCCACAGACCATATAATCAAATGGATTTAGTAAATTTAAATCAGTACCAAAAAATAGATATCCAGGAGCTTACTCAATTGTGGTTTACCATAAACAAACAGATGGTGAGATTAATGAAGTCTGTTGATGAAAAAGCTTTAGATTACAAAATCATTTTGGCCGACGGATCTGAAATAGATTTGAGGTTTTTAATGACCGATTATGTTGAACATTTAGAACATCATATTAATCAAATAAGAGCATAGATTATGTTTTTGAGAGTAGCCAGACATACGAATGATTTAGCAAAAATTGAAAATTTTTATGTTGATGTACTCGGATTTGAACGCTTAGGCGGATTTGAACATCACAATAATTATGATGGCGTTTTTATTGGAAAACCGGGTTTGGACTGGCATTTTGAGTTTACCCAATCTGATGTTAAAGCCAAACATACTTTTGATGAAGACGATGTATGGTCTTATACCCAAAAACTATTGCAGATTACGATAAATTAGTGAATAAATTAACACAGCAAAATATTGCAGTTATACCATCGCTGAATCCTTTCTGGAATGAAAACGGAAAAATGATTCAGGATCCAGATGGCTATAGAATCGTAATATCTCCCTTAAAAGCTGTAATAAGCGAAATTGAATAATGGAACAGGAAACTCATAAAAAAATATTATTTAAATACTATAGTGACTATCTGGATGAAGTCGTGTCTGAAACGATGTGGGCAGAAATTATCGATCTAGAAAAAGGTCTTTTTAAACTGGACAATATTCCGTTTTTCGGTCCTTTGATTGCTACAGACGATATTTTTTATGCAGAATATGATGAGACGGAAGAACGTTTTATGCATAGAAAAACGATTCAGAATTCTGGAAATTCGATTGTTCAGGTTGCTATTTTAGAAAAAGGTTTTGATAAAGAAATTATTAGAGAAAAATTAAAAGCAATTAATTGTTTATCTGAAGGACTAAATGAAACCTTTTTTGCCGTAGAAATAGCTAAAGATGTAGATTATTCATTGGTGAGAAGCCTTTTGAATGAATACGAATCACAAGACATTATAGAATTTGCAGAGCCTTGTCTTTCAGAAAAACACAGGGCAGATTTATTAAAAAACTAAACTAACCAAATTTAACCATAAGATTACGCATACGCATACCAAGCAACTTAACTTAAACTTAAAATAAATGAAAACTGTCAAAATTGCGGGTGTTCCGGAACACTTCAATTTGCCGTGGCATCTATGCATTGAAAACGGCGAATTTGAAGAAGAGAACATCGATTTACAATGGACAAATGTACCCGAAGGAACCGGGAAGATGTGTCAAATGCTTCGTGACGGAGAAACAGATTTGGCTGTTATTCTAACCGAAGGAATTCTTAAAGATATTGCAGCTGGTAATCCGAGTAAAATTGTTCAGGTTTATGTGCAATCTCCATTAATTTGGGGAATTCACGTCGATGCAAAATCAGATTTTCAAACACTGAAAGATCTTAAGAATAAAAAAGTGGCAATTTCCAGAGTCGGTTCGGGATCACAATTAATGGCTTATGTAAATGCAAATGAACAAGGCTGGGAAATGGATGATCTTGAATTCGAGATTGTTAATACAATTGATGGTGCTGTAGATGCTCTGACCAATAAAAAAGCTGATTATTTTATGTGGGAACGTTTTATGACGAAACCGCTTGTAGATAAAGGTGTTTTTAGACGTATTGAAGACTGCCCTACTCCTTGGCCATCATTTATTATTGTGGTACGCGACGAATTCTTAAAAAAGAACGCCAAAACGGTCGAAACAATTCTTAAAATAATCAACAAAACAACAGTTGATTTTAAAGAGATTCCAGAGATAGACAAGAAATTGTCTAAACTGTTTAATCAAAAAGAAGAAGATATTAGAGAATGGCTGAAATTGACCCGGTGGTCGCAGAAAAATTTGACAGAAAAATCTTTTAATAAAATTCAAAATCAATTATTTGATCTGGGAATTATTGATAAAAAAAGTATTTTTGTAGAAACAGTAAAAGCATTGTAAATACTGCTTTTTGATTCGTATGATGAAATTCCCTAAAATTGACTTACCGAGATTAAAATCTAAACTACAGGTGAAATCACCGTGGGACAGGATTATTATTTCGATTCTAAGTCTTTTAATCACGATTCCGATTTTCATCATACTGCATCAAAATTTGATCGATTTGGAATGGGCATTCAATCTAGATCGTATATTCATCTTTATTTTTGTTTTTGCAGCTGTATTTTTTCTTCTGATGTATCTCAGAACAATTATTATTCTGTGCGTTGCAGTTTATTTATTGATTCTGTTTTATGGATCTGTGATTGGAAATTATGGTTTTAACGAAATCTCAGAAGATTATAATTCTATGATTTACACCATGTCCGATAATCCCTATCCGCAGGATATTATTGTGGCAAAACTGCTTCCTTTTCCAAATAAAACAAAGATTATCAATGCTATAGAATATCAGAATCCGAAAGTGCGAAATTTTGCTATTATGGCAACTTCAAAGCATTTTAAAGGCATTAGAGGGTATTCAGATTATCGAACTATAATTCAATGTTTTGCTGTTTTTAAAGAAATAAACAGCAGGTGGAACTATGTAAACGATCCAAAAGACGGTGATTATATTGCAACCGCCAGCGAATCTTTAGAATATTTCTCTGGCGATTGCGATGATCACTCTATTTTGATGGCAGCAGCCGTGCGTTCCATTGGCGGAACTCCGCGCCTTATCCATACGAAAGGACATATTTATCCTGAAATATTAATTGGTTCAATGATTGATTTAGAAAAAGTCAATTATCTTATTAAAAACGTGCTCTTTGTAAAAGAAAGTTACGGCAAAAAACTGCACTATCATATAGACGAACGCGGTCAAGTGTGGATGAATTTGGATTATACCGCGACTTACCCAGGCGGACCGTTCATGTATGAAGAAATTTTAGGGGCTTTAACCTTAAATTAGTTAGCCTTAGAAAGCCAATCAGACTAATTTTGACTTTTACCAGTGCTGATTTATAAACAGCTGGTTATCAGTAAAAGTACCGAAAATAGAGGCCTTTAGCATTAAACGCAATTCAATTTAAGAAGTAAAAAAAATCTTTATAAATATTTGATTTCGAATATTTTAATGTTGTTTTTTTTTGTAACTTTTTCCTGTTTAACTTTTAATCACAAAATCATGAAAAACTCTAAATTATTTACCCTCGTAATTGCCATTGCTATCGTAGTATTAATTGTTTCATGCCATCGTAAAAGAGACAAGCTTGTGAATTCATGGAAAGTTACTGCCGTAGAACCAAAAGAAGCTGTTTCTGATTCTACAAAAAATGCGATTTTAACCAATGGTATGCTTACTTTTACAGAAGACGGGCATGTAACAGGATATCTGCTTCGTGAAATCACAGACGGAACTTATGCTTTAACTCAAAAAGGCAAAAAACTAGTTATTAAAGACGAAGTTGGAACGCCTTATGTATGTGAAAGCACTATCACAGACGATAAGTTAATTTTAGACACCAAAGAAGCCAAACTAACATTTGATAAAATTTAAACAAGAATTACTAGTAATTCTACTCAAAAAACCATTCTTTACAATTGTAGTGAATGGTTTTTTGATTTTTAAGACTAAAATAAATATCTTTGCATCTCTTTAAAATAAGCAGGCTCTATGTGAAAAATAATTTCTTTCAGGAAAATTTAGTAGGCAACCACTCTTTTGTGGCTGCTAGATTATTTATCTATAAAAGAAAGGAATTATGCTTATTCTTCAAAATATCTCATATCAGCATGAGAATAAAGACATGCTGTTTCAAAACATTAGTTTTACACTAAATCATCACGATAAAACCGCTTTGGTCGGAAATAATGGTGTTGGAAAATCTACTTTATTAAAAATTATTGCAGGTGAATTACAGTCTTTTTCAGGGCAGATCATTCATAATTCGAAGCCTTATTTTGTTCCGCAATTATTCGGGCAGTTTAATGACTTGACTATTTCAGAAGCCTTGCAGATAAAGGAAAAAATAACTTCATTTAAAGAAATACTTGAAGGCACTGTAACCGAAGAAAATCTTCAGCTTCTAAATGACGATTGGACAATCGAGGAACGGTGTAATGAAGCTTTGTCCTATTGGCAACTTCATGATTTGAATTTGGACCAAAAAATGGGAACTTTAAGTGGTGGTCAGAAAACAAAAGTTTTCTTGGCCGGAATTATGATTCATGAACCTGATTTAGTTTTATTGGACGAGCCTAGCAATCATTTAGATTTTGCTGGCAGAACATTATTGTATGATTTTATAAAATCTACTTCTAGTACACTTTTAGTGGTTAGTCACGACAGAAAACTGCTCAATCTTTTGAATAAGACTTTAGAAATGACAAAAAATGAAATTTCGGTCTATGGCGGTAATTATGATTTTTATAGTGAACAAAAGAAAATGGAAAACAATGCTTTAGAACAAGATGTTCAGAGCAAAGAAAAGGCATTGAAAAAAGCCAAAGAAAAAGAAAGAGAAACTATTGAACGCCAAAATAAATTGGATTCTAGAGGCAAAAAGAAACAGGAAAAGTCTGGTGTTGCCAGAATTATGATGAATACGCGTCGAAATAAAGCGGAAAACAGCAGTTCTAAACTCAAAGATGTTCACGCTGAAAAAATTAGCGGTATTTCTGAGGATTTAAGACAGTTACGATCGTCTCTTCCGACTATAGATCAGATGAAATTTGGATTTGAAAACAATTCTTTTCTTAAAGGAAAAACTCTTTTTGAGGCTTCAGATATTAATTATGCTTATGGAGATAAACTTCTTTGGAAAGAAAATCTCGATTTTGAAATTCTTTCTGGAGAACGACTTGCTATAAAAGGCTTGAATGGTTCTGGAAAAACAACCTTGATCAAAATTATTCTAGGAGAATTAAATCCAACGCAAGGACAAGCAACTTCATTAACCAAAAAAGCAATTTATATAGATCAGGATTATTCATTATTGACTCAGAATCTTACAATTTATGAACAGGCTCAGGTTTTTAATGACTACGGTTTAGAGGAGCATGAAATAAAAATGAGACTGAATCGCTTTCTGTTTTCTAGAAATGACTGGGACAAACCTTGCAATGCACTAAGCGGAGGCGAACGAATGCGTTTAATGTTGTGCTGTTTAACTATTAGCAACGAATCGCCTGAGATTATCATTCTGGACGAGCCAACAAATAATCTCGATATTCAAAACATTGAAATATTAACCGCTGCAATCAATGAATACAAAGGAACTTTGATTGTGATTTCGCATGATCAATCTTTTTTGGAGCAAATCAATATAGAGAAAAGTATTTCGCTTTAAAATAAAAACTAACAGCGCTGAGAATTATCTTGGCGCTTTTCTATTAGTATTAATTTCATTTTCAAATAATTAAAATAAAAATTCCGTAAATTGCAGTAAAAACTGATAAATTCAAGTTAAACGTTTAATTAAAATCTAAAATTTTATGAAACCCAAAAACAGAATTTTTCCCGCCCTACTTGCTTTTACTTTATTAATGACTGAAACTGTACTTCCATGTACAAGGATAGTTTACGAAGGCCTAAACGGAACAATTATTACTGCACGATCGATGGATTGGAAAGGTGAAATTCCCGCCAATTTATGGATTTTTCCGCGTGGAATTGAAAGATCTGGTGAAGTTGGAACCAGTTCGATTAAATGGAAATCTAAATACGGAAGCGTTATTACCAGTTCTTGGGACATTGCTTCTTCTGATGGTATGAACGAAAAAGGACTTGTAGGCAACCTTTTGTGGTTGGTAGAATCGCAATATCCTGCGTTTGAAAAAAATGGAAAAGTAAAAGGTCTGGCGGTTTCTTTATGGCTTCAATATGTTTTAGATAATTTTTCTACTGTTTCAGAAACAGTTGCGGCTCTTGGAAGGAATGATTTTGTAATTACCTCTTCACATATTCCAGGAACGAATATCTATGCTACAGTGCATCTTTCTATTTCTGATTCTACTGGTGATAATGCTATTTTTGAATATATAAACGGCAAGTTGGTTATTCATCATGATAGAAAATATGTAGCAATGACCAATTCTCCTATTTTTGAGCAGCAATTGGCTATCAATGCGTATTGGAAAGGGATCCCGGGTACAATTATGCTACCAGGCACTAATCGTGCTGCAGATCGCTTTGTAAGAGCTTCTTATTATATTGATGCAATTCCGAAGACAGATAATATCAGAACAGCTTTGTCTAGTGTTTTTGGCGTGATTAGAAACTGTTCTGTTCCTTTGGGAATTTCCTCAGAAACAGAACCTAACATCTCCTCTACCCGCTGGAGAACGGTGGCTGATCAAAAAAATCTGGTTTATTATTTTGATAATGTTTTGAATCCGAATGTGATTCGGGTTGAATTCAGTAAGATTGATTTTAGTGAAAAAGGAAAAATAAAGAAATTAAGTTTGGCCAATAATGAGAATTATTCTGGCGATTCACTTCTGAATTTTAAGGAAACAAAGCCATTTCAGTTTGCGGGATTAGATTGATTAAACCCGTTAGATGAGACTTTTTAACACATAGAAACATAGCTTTTAAGGATTAAAAAAGGTGTTTCACTTAAAATATCACACATAGAACTATGTGTTAAAGCTTGCTTTTTCTGTGATCTTAAGCAGAGGCTATATAAGATCTATGTTTCTATGTGTTTAAATTAAATTTTGTTTCATTTCACCTAAAGAGTTAATTAGATAAAAAAATATATTTAAAACCTTCAAATTGAAAAGTTTGAAGGTTTCTTTTTGAAAAAAAATGAAAAAAAATATTGCGCAGTCAAATGACTTCATTATATTTGCAGTCAAATAACTGCATAATGGAAATTAGAAGAGATGTTTTTCAAGCCATAGCCGATCCTACCCGAAGAGCTATTTTAAGTTTAGTTGCCATTCAAGCTATGACGCCTGGGGCAATTGCCGAGAATTTTAATTCGTCAAGACAGACTATTTCAAAGCATATTCAGATTTTGAACGAATGTGAACTATTACACCAAACACAAAACGGACGAGAAATTTATTATCATTTAAACCCAGAAAAAATGAAAGAAATTGACAAGTTCATCGAACCATTCAGAAAAATGTGGGACGATCGTTTTAATAAGTTAGAATCAATTATGAAAAACTATAAAGAATAAACCATGGAAAAGAAAACAAAAATTCATGCCGAAGATGACAGACTAGATCTTGTGATTACAAGAGAATTTGATTTGCCAGTTGAATTATTATTTAAAGCTCATACCGAGTCTGAAATTGTAGCACAATGGATGGGCACAAAAGTCTTGAAACTGGAAAGTAAAAAATACGGCTCATGGGAGTATGAAACCAGCGATCCTAATGGAAATGTAGTTTTTAAAGCCAATGGTGTCTTTCATGATTTTGTTCCGAATGAAAAAATAGTGCGCACTTTTGAAATGGATAACGCCAATTTTGCGCCTCAATTGGAATTTTTAGAGTTTGAAAAACTAACAGATGATACCAGCAAATTGACTATGCAGATCATTTATAAATCTATCGAACATAGAACAACGCAGTTAAAACTGCCATTTGCACAAGGATTAAATATGGCGCACAACCGATTGGAAGAAATTGTAACTAAACTAAAATAAAAATTATGAGCAAAAGAAATAAAATTATCTATTGGGTTGCCACTTTATGGTTGGCTTTAGGAATGACATCAACAGGAATCGTACAGCTTATTCCTCTCAAAGAAGAAGCAGAAATGATACAACATTTAGGATATCCGCTTTATTTTTTAACTCTTTTGGGCGTTTGGAAGCTTTTGGGAGTAATCGCAATTCTGATTCCAAAATTCGGTTTATTGAAAGAATGGGCTTATGCAGGTTTCTTTTTTGCCATGTCTGGAGCTGTGGTTTCGCATTTGGCTATAAAAGATGACGCGTCAGCACTTTTTGGACCAATATTGCTAATTGTTCTAACAGTTGTTTCCTGGTATTTCAGACCAGAAACAAGAAGATGCAGTTCTAATTAAAAACTTAATAAAATGAAAAAGCAACTTACCATAAACGAACAAGACGAATTATTGAGCATACTCGAAAAACGTTTTAAAAAGAATAAAAACCGTCACGAAAATCTAGATTGGGCAAAAATTGAAGCTAAACTAAAAGCTAATCCATCAAAACTATGGTCTCTTGACGAAATGGAAAGAACTGAAGGCGAGCCGGACGTAATTGGATATGATGCTAAAACGGATGAATATCTTTTTGTGGATTGTTCTGCTGAAAGTCCGAAAGGGCGTAGAAGTGTTTGTTATGATCATGAAGCTCTGGAAAAAAGAAAAGAGCATAAACCAGCTGACAGCGCTATAAACATGGCGGAACAAATGGGAATTGAAATCTTAAACGAAGAGCAATATAAAGAGCTGCAAAAATTAGGAAAGTTTGATGCCAAAACTTCAAGCTGGATTTTAACTCCGCCGGAAATTAGAAAACTGGGCGGTGCTATTTTTTCAGATTTTAGATATAATACCGTCTTTGTTTATCATAACGGTGCAGAATCGTATTATGCCGCGAGAGGCTTTCGCGGTTTATTAAGAGTTTAAAACTAAAAGTCCTTCAAATATTTTTGAAGGACTTTTTATTCTCTTAAAATCTTTTCCATTTTTCTTCCTTTGGCGATTTCATCAATTAGTTTGTCTAGATATCGCATTTTTTGAATCAATGGATCTTCAATCTCTTCTACACGATAACCACAGATTACTCCCGTAATTTTAGAAGCATTCGGATTGATTTCTGGAGCTTCGGCAAAGAATGTTTGAAAATCTACTTTCTTTTCAATCTGCTCTTTAATTTTTTCGTCGCTATATCCTGTAAGCCATTTTATTACGGTATCTAATTCTTCTTTAGTTCTTCCCTTTTTTTCCACTTTTTGAATGTATAAAGGATATACGCTCGAAAATAAGATTTTGTAGATTCTTTCCGTTTTCATTTTAGTTAGATTTAGGTCTAAATATGTTTATGTAAATATAATTCAAAAGCAAATAGAATAAAATGCAAGCAATATTTAATATCTTAGATTCTCAAAAAAATAACCTTAATACTCTCCTATGGAAAACAATTCAAATGACACAACTCCAAAAGTGACAGGACTTGGCGGTGTTTTCTTTTTTATGGATAATCCGAAAGAAACTAAAGAATGGTATGCTAAAAATTTAGGATTAGAAATCAATGAATGGGGTTCTTCAAGTTTCGAATCTAGAAATATGGATAATCCAGAACAGATAGAATCTACACAATGGTGTCCTTTTAAGAAAGGAGATGAATATTTTTCTCCATCTAAAAAAGAATTTATGATAAACTACCGTGTTCAGAATATTGAAGGTCTTGTAGAAAAACTGAAAGCAAACGGAGTTACAGTTCTCGACGATATCGAAACCTATGAATATGGCAAGTTTGTACACATTATGGACACGGAGGGTAATAAAATTGAACTTTGGGAACCTTAAATTGAATTAGGAGTTATGAATTATGAGTTATTTTTAAACGCTGGATAACAACATGTTTAATACATTAGTTAGAATCAATTGTCATTCAAAGAATAGATTATTAAAACTCATTGCGGGCAATTTATTGGAGAAATTATATTGTTGCGAAATAAATTGTGCAGAGATGGCTAAATCTGTTTTGTTTGCACATCACGGACGCGGATGTACAATTGTGGCATCTAAAATCTGTGAGAATGTGGTTATTTTTCAAAACGTTTCCATTGGAGCCAATTTGAAGTACAATAAAATTAATAATGAATGGGAAAACGTTGGAAATCCTATTATCGCTAAAAATGTTATTATTGCAGATGGTGCCAAAATTTTAGGTCCAATAGTTATTGGAGAAAATTCGGTTATTGGCGCGGGAGCTATTATAACCAAAAGTATTCCGACAAATAGTGTAGCTTATGGCGTAAATCAATTTAAGCCAAAAGATGAAAATTATGATTTCATATTTAACTCAAATATGATTAATCCTCAGAAAATCATTGAAGCAAATAAAAAATTAGTTGCAGCATTTAATGCGCAAAATAAAACCTCCTAAAAAACAAAACTCCATTATTTCTAATGGAGTTTTTGCGTATTGGGAATCATTAATTCCAAATTTCATTCATTTCGGTTAAAATTATCGGCTTGCCTTCTGTCACGACAATTGTATGTTCGTGCTGAGCCATAAAACCGCCTTTATTTCCAACCATTGTCCAGTCATCTTTCATTGTTTCTGCATAAGTAGAAGTCGTTGAAATAAAAGTTTCAATTGCTACGACCGAGTTCTTTTTAAATCGCGTCACATTAAAACGGTCTCTGTAGTTGGCAATTTCATGAGGCGCTTCATGAAGGCTTCTCCCTACTCCATGTCCCGTTAGGTTTTTAATGACTTTATAGCCTTTTTTCTTTGCTTCTGTTTCAATTAAAAATCCGATGTCAGAAATTCGGACGCCGCCTTTTATGTTGTGAATTGCTTTATGCAAAATTTGTTTAGAAGCTTCAATCAATTTTTGATGTTCGTTTATATCTTCTCCAATCACAAAAGAGCCTCCATTATCAGACCAGAAACCGTTTAATTCGGCAGAAACATCGATATTGATCAAATCTCCTTCTTGAAGAATTCTTTTCTCAGAAGGAATACCGTGGCAGAATTCATTATCAACGCTAATACAAGTCCAGCCCGGAAAACCATAAGTTTCATAAGGCGCAGATTTAGCTCCGAAACTTTTCAATATCTGCCCGCCATATTCGTCTAATTCTTTGGTTGACATCCCTGCTTTGGCAAATTTTCTCATTTCTTTTAAAGTAAATGCAACGGCCTCGCTGGCTTTTTTCATTCCGATTAATTCTGCTTCTGTGGTAATAGACATAACTTTCGTTTTAGAAATTTTCAGACTGCTAATTTACCGCTTTTACTTTTTATTAACCGTAATTTAAGTTTTAAAAACAATCATAATCCAAAATAAAAACTCCAAAATCTTTTGACTTTGGAGTTTTTATTCGGTATTAAAAGTTTTTTACCACGGACTTTCTTCGCTTTCGTCTTCAATATCGTTGCTGAAGAATTTTCCAGTTGGTCCATTTTTATCAACTAAAGTATGTTTTATAATGAAACTTGCTGCGCTTTCAACACTTCCTGGACCGCTATGATGATTAAAATCTGTTGCCGTATAACCTGGATCAATTGAATTAACTTTGAATGCAAGATCCTTCAATTCATGCGCTAAAGTAACGGTAAATGCGTTTAAAGCTGTTTTAGACGATACATACGAAATTCCTTTTATGGCAAAATATTTCCAAGTTGGATCACTGTGTAAAGTAAGAGACCCAAGTCCAGATGTAATATTACTGATTCTTGGACTATCTGATTTTTTCAATAGCTCAATAAAAGTCTGTGTAACTGTTATTGCTCCAAAGAAATTGGTGTCAAAAACCCGTTGAATATCTTCTATAGAAGTTGTAGAAGGGTTTTGCGGAATATCTCCTAAAATTCCAGCATTATTTATTAGAATATCCAATTTGCCTTTTTCTTTTTCAATGATGTTTTTTGCAACCAAAATGCTTTCTGCATCTGTAACATCAATTTGAATAGCTTGTATGTTTTGAAATCCTTTCGCATTTAATTCTTTTACAACTTCTTCTCCTTTTGCAAGATCTCTTGTTCCTAGATAAACAAATAATCCTTTTTCTGAAAGCTGTTTCGCTGTTTCTAAACCAATACTTCTATTTGCACCTGTAATTAATACTGTTTTCATTTTTTATCTTTTTAAATTATCTGAAGCAAAGTTCCGTCAATGAAAAACAAAAACATTTGTCATATGGCAAAAAGCGATTTTAGCGGATATTTTTTCTAATTCTGCTCAAAGAAGATTGTGTGATTCCGAGATATGAAGCCAAATACGAAAGCGGTATTCGATTAATTACGTTTGGAAACATTTCCATGAAAGATAGATAACGAGTTGTTGCGTCTTCTGAAACAAGCGGACTTCTTCTAGCGACTTTCTGCATTAATGCTTTTGAAATAATTTTATGTACAATCGTGTCCCAGCCAATAATGGTATTTAATAATTCTTGCCAATCTTTCTTTGAGAATACAATTATTTTGCAATCTGTAACTGCTTGCACATAAGCAGACGAACAAATATTATTATCAAAACTTTCTAAATCTACTACAAGATTATTTTCGTCTATAAAGTATTTGGTAATTTCTTCGCCTTTGTTGTTGTAGTAACAGACACGCATTATTCCATTTATGATAAAACCAACTTCAGAAGCGATTTTTCCGGCTTCAGAAAAATAGTCTTCTTTTTTGATTTCTTTTTCTTTGGCTTTAGTTAAAATTAAATCAATCTGATGCTGATTTAAATTGCCAAACTGCAATATGTAATTTACTAATTCTTTCATGCACGAAAGTTAGACATAAGTTTTTATTGAAAATTTGCCATATGGCAAAAAAGTATTAAACTTTCTCAATATTCTTATAAACATGTGGGATTTTAAGTTCAATAAACTTCTAGATTGTGAACAGACTGGAGGCCTTTTTACATTCCCGGCCAATAAAGAAAATTAAACTTATGTCCATCTGGATCAGCAAAACCAAAAGTGTAGCCTAATTGGTAATTTTCGGGTTCAGAAAAAATGGTTGCACCAGCTTTTTTGACTTTGTCATACCAAAGATCTACTTCTTCTCTGCTCTCTGCAGAAAGCGAGAAGATGATTTCATTCTCATTTTTAGAATTTACCAAATTGCCTTTTAAAGCGGTTTTGAATCTATCGGTGGTAAAAAAGTTGATCATAAAATTATTCTCCGCAATCGAAAAGCTTACAATTTCCTCTGTGTTTTGTCCGTTTTGTTTGAATCCTAAATCGGTATAAAACTGAATAGTCTGCTGTAAATCGTTTGAAACCAAGTTGGCCCATATCATTTTAGTTTTCATAAACTTTAGTTTAATTGATTGTAACCAAGGTAATGATAATCAATTAAATTTCTAGAGAGTTTTAATTTAAAATGATTAAAAAGCTTGATGATCTTGTCAAAATAAACAGATAGAGACGCGAGAAAATAGTGACTTCTGCAAGAGTTTTTAATTATTTGAACAGGATTTATTTTCTAGACTTTTTTCTATAAGCCGAAGGATTTTTTCCTGTATGAAGTTTGAAAATTCTAGTAAAATGGCTTTGATCTGAAAAACCTGTCATATATGCAATTTCTGTCAAGTTATGAGAAGAATTCTCAATCAGATGAATCGCTTTTTCAATACGAAGTTTTCTAACATATTCGCCAAAATTCAAATCTTCGAAATGTTTCGAAAATTCTCGAGATAAATACGATGGATTTAAATCTAATTCGCTCGAAATTTTCTTTAAATCAAAAGTAAATTGAGCATCAATTTGATCTTGAATAATATTTTTTAAATCTTTTACCCACGAAGGCGTTTTTCCGGCCGATTTTTTATCTTTAAGAAACTTATCATAAACCTCATGCAGCAGTTTTTCGAACGGACTGTTCTGCAAATGATTTTGCTGGTACAAATGCGTGGCCCAGCTGTATAAAGCATCATATAAAACCATTCCGCTTTCTAATAGTTCGTAGTCGTCTTTGATATTATGAGCTAATCCAGCCGAAATAGCCCACAGCCCAGCTGACTCTTTAGCAATTTCATGCCTGTCAGTGTCAGCTCCGCGTACAATTCCTGCAATAATTTTAATCGCTGGATCTTTAATTCCGTATTTCTTTACAATATAATCAAAAGTGCATTCTTCATTATAATGCGTAAACTCAACATTCGGAATATCAAATGGAATAGCATTAAGCTCTTCTGCCTTTCTTAAAACGTCAGCAAATGGAACATAAATAAATTCAGATTCAGAATCAACAAATCTTCGAATCAGCCACGGACAGGCGATTCGATCTATTTTAGGTCTTTCTCTAGTGATCCATTTCATTTTGAAATATTGTTTAAAGAAACATTCTTAAAATTTTAGCTAAACTACATTTATTTATGAGTTTTTCAAAAGCTTGAATTTTAAAGTTTAATAATCTTGTTAAAAAGAAGAAATTGTTTCCGTAAATAAGCCGTCTTTCACAATCGTTTTTATATTTTTAGACTCTAATACTTTAGAAAAAATAATATATGATTCTAGCTTTTGACACGTATTACTTTGGCCAAAAAGCAAAAACAGTTTGTCTTGAATTTTCAGAATGGAATGAGGACAAAAATTTCAAAATTCATTCTGAAACAATCGACAATGTAGCGGAATATATTCCTGGAGAATTTTACAAAAGAGAATTGCCATGCATTTTGAGTTTATTAAACCAAATAGATTTGTCTAAAGTTGAAGCAATCGTTGTTGACGGTTTTGTTTACTTGAATGATGAACTAAAATATGGTTTGGGCGGTTACTTATATGAAAAACTAAATAAAGAAATTCCGATTATCGGCGTCGCCAAAACCAATTTTGCTTCCATTGAAAAGAATAAAAAAGCTCTTTTTAGAGGGGATAGCAAGAAACCGTTATACATTACTTCTATCGGAATTGATTTGGATGAAGCTTATAAAAAAGTCGAAGGCATGCATGGAGAATTTAGAATGCCGACTTTGCTAAAAGAATTGGATAGGCTGACGAAGGAAAATCTTTAATTAAATTGAACTAAAAAAAAACAACTTTATAATTTTATTGGAATGATTATGTTTTCTGTTTTAATCATACTTTTTGGCATTATGCTTATTGTAGTTTATGCAATAAAGAATAATGAAAACCCTAATAAAAATCATACTGTTCTTAGAAGTTATAACTTTTCAGAAGATAAAAATGAAACAAATTTCAGAAATAACCTCGAATATCAGAAATGTATGTTCTTCGATTATCAAGATGATAGTAATTTAATTGTTGCAATTCATTTTAATAAAAATAATAGATATATATATCAGTTACTATCAAAGGACTATTCATACCACTTAGTAATTTATGATGAACAATTTAATCTTTTAAAAGATATTAATTTGAAACTTCTGCATTCTCCTGAAGTGACTAGCAGCGCTATAATCAATACATTTTCAGAAAATGGGGAAAATTTTATAATATTATCCCTTATTGATAGTGATAATATCTATTATTATCATTTTAATTCTGATGGGTTAAATATTTTTAAAAAACATTTTTTGAGAGCTAGAAATCAAATATTCTTGATTTATCATAAAGAAGATGAGTTTATTTCAATTTCAGATGAAGACTATACTCATAAGCCTATTAAAGCATTTTGGATAAAAGATGAAACTTTTTTTGAAGCTTTATTAAGTGATGATCAACTATATCCCGAAAAAGAATGGTCTGGTTACGAATATATTGAATCGGTAACGAAAACGAATATTACGAATCAATTTGCTTTTATAACTCATAATGCCAATTATGGAGTTCAAGGCGTTAAAATTTTTAAGTTTAATCAGTCAAAGAATATAGATTTGATTTATGACATGGATGATCTTGATTTTAATGGCGCATTTCATAATTTAAGTTTTAACTCAAAAGGAGACCGATTTGTAGTGTTACTTTATATGAGAGATAAATTTCAAAATGATAGTTTTTCTATTTGCGAATATTCTGTTTTAGAGAATAAAAGACCGTTAAGAGTAATTAAAACTAAATTTGCTTATTGGGAATTTGGCGCGTTACATACTTATTATATTACTGACAGATTGATTTGCATCGTAAGAAATTCTGATATAATAATCTACAATTTAGAATTTAAGAAATTAAAAGAAACTCTAAAAAGAGATTTTAGATCTGCCTTTTATGCTGGCAACAATGCCTTAATTTACCAATATGAAGATGAAGTTATTAGCTTGTCTTACTAAGAATTCGAAATTTTATTTAAACTTTAGTAAAATTTGTTTTCTACAAAAAGCTCCCGAATCTAATGCTTTGCGAGTTTTTGGTATTTATAATTGGTTAGCAGTGTTAAGAAAACGATTATACTCCCGAATTTTATTCTTTAATCTTTCTGCTAAATATTCATTTCCATCTTTCAATTCCTGATGTATAATTTCAGCTTCTTCAATATATTTTAACTTTTTCTCGTCATTCCAATAATAAGGAGGTTCGTACAAATTACAGATTCTATCTGCCATTTTTACTGCCCAAACTTCTATTGGCTGTTGCTTGATTCTGTTTAAACTATCAAGCATTTTTTCAAACGAATCTTCAATTTTTTCATTTTTGGTTAATGCCATAACTCCCGACGCAACTTGAATTCCGAATAAATCGTTAACCTTTTCATAATCAAATGCAGTGTCTTCAATAGTATCATGAAGCATGGCACATTTTACAGCTAAATCTGCATCCATGTTTTCTGTTAACCGGCTGGCATTTAAAACTTCAAAAACAACACTTCCGATATGATTGATGTATTCTACCCTTTCGCCTTCATTGCTTCCCCATATTTTTGTCCCTCATGAAGTTTTGAAACTAATTGCCAAGTATTTTGAATTTCGTCTATTGACCAGTCTTTTTGCTGTTTCATATCGTTATAATGATTTTTTTATTGATCCTAATATATGGCTTTTGATGAAGATTTGCAAGGATTAATAATCTGCAATCAGTATTTACGGATATATTCTTGTTCCTGACATTTTCGCTTTCAAATACTGTAAATCTTCCTTTTTGTACACTCCTGTACCGCTAAAATTAATTTCTTTTAAGTTTTGCGGAAATAAACTGATGCTGAAATCTGTGAGTAGAGTGTCTGAAAGTCCCAGAACTTTCAAGTTTTTCATTTGGTTTAATGTTTTCGGAATTCTATTTAACTTACAATTTTCAACTCTAAGCGTTTTCAATTTTTCCAATCGATATATTGAATCAGGAATTTCGGTAATATCTGTTCCTCAAAGCATTAAGTATTGTAAAGATTTAATTTCAAAAATCCATTCAGGAAAAAACTTTAGCGGAAAATTCAAAACTGAAATTTTCTTAAGTTTTCTAAGGCTTCCTATTTCAGTTGGAATTTCAAAATCATCCAAATAATAAATTGAAGGATCAGCTTGTAATTCTAATATTTCCAGATTTACAAATTGTGAAAATATCTCGCCCTTGTTTTTCAAATTCTGGTCATAAAATATTAGACTCAATTTTTTGCAATTTTTCGGTCTTTTTAATGCTTCTTCTAAAGATGAAAACTTAGTTTTTCGAAAGGTATACATAGTAGGTGTTTTGTGAAAAAGAGGACATCGAAATAATGAATACTGATTTTGTGAAGTTTTAAAAGTAGAAAAAAAACAACTCGTTAAACGTCCGTTTTTTAGATATTATATTCAAATCGAAAATGGATTATTCTAATAAAAAAAGATCTTAGAATTCTAAAATCTAAGTCAAGAAAAGTACAAAGCCCATAAATCTAGAGATTTACGAGCTTCTAATTTCGTGGGGAGAGCAGGATTCGAACCTGCGAAGTTTTCACAGCAGATTTACAGTCTGCCCTCGTTGGCCGCTTGAGTATCTCCCC
>Ga0099824_1000203_pt1 | contig 57987 bp, 31 predicted proteins | sample SiratrowhiteBW_FD_76837 | JGI IMG/M metagenome (GOLD analysis project Ga0099824, IMG submission 76837) | Root nodule microbial communities of legume samples collected from California, USA - Siratro white BW | ecosystem: Host-associated > Plants > Roots > Nodule | place: USA: California... | reverse complement strand
TTTTTTTTTTTTTTATAAAATTTAATAATATTTTTTTTTTTTTTTTTTTTTTTTTTTTAATTTTTACATTTTGGTTTTCTTCCGAATAAAATTTTTTCTGATTTTTTATAATTATTTTTTTAATCAATATTATCTTTTGACATTTTTAAGTATGAATTGTCTATTAAATGATTATATTAGTACTTATAACTTACACTTGTAATTATTTGTTAAATTACTTTTTTTTAAGCAAAAAATTAATTAATATGATGTAAATAATGTCATTTTTCTATGCATTTTTTTAAAACTATTTTATTTAAATTAAAAAATTAATTAATATTATACAAACCATATAATCTCCCTTCAATTAAATTTTATATCCCCTGTTTCTTTTAGGGCCAAGGAATATTAAAAGGGTATACTACAGGGAGTGTAATTAGCACTTCCCCTTAATAACGGTGAAAAATAATACTTTCAACATAGAATCTAGTTCTTCCAAAATTCACGTTACATGAAACCAATAGAATGGAATTGGATGGAACTTATCTTTCTGTTTTTTTTTTTTAAAATAACAAATAATTCAAGTGTAAGCCCAAAATAAGGCCCATTCTCAAATGATTTCATTTTATTTAATTCTCTTACTATTTACACTCCTCCTATTTTCATTTCTATCCTTTATTTTTATTATCATATATGCCCTTTTATCTAAAATAATATAAACCCTAGATCTCTAAATCCTGTTATTTACTATTTATTCTCCATTTTGGTTTATTGTTTAGTTTGCACTGAATAATGTTAAAAATAAAAACTTACGTACCCAGTGACAACGGAATTATATTCAAATAATTATATGGGTAAAATGTGTGTTGTGTTGCTAATATTACAAATATAATATTAGTTCTCCAAACATTTTGTATACTATTTTTTTATTTTGAATTTTAAAATATTTTTAGGATGGTGGATAGTAATAACGGTACATTAAAATAAATTTTATAATTAGAAATAATTTTGGTTAAATATATAATTATTATGTTCAGTCATGTAAGTTTTCTATTTAACGTTATTATTAACCAAGATCTAAAAATATGTTTAAATTTTAGAATAATATATATTAACATTTTAAAGAAATAAAAATAACACCAAATTATTTTAAAGAAGATATTTAACATTTTATAAATTTTAGAGGGACATTACCCAATAATTAGGTGATGGACACTTGAAATATTGAAGATGTGCATTGTAGATCCTTCGGGCCGAGTTCAAATGCTAGTAACATAAAAAAATGCATTGTAAAGTAATTATATTTTGAATTGTTTTTAAACATTTTAAAGACGTCATATATGTTTAGTTTCTGTTGAATTAACGGCTTTTAAATTTAGTCTTTATATTCATTTTTTTTTATCTTTATAAGATTTGAAATAATTATTTTTAGTCATTAAAAAGTGTGTGAATTTTAGTTTCTTTTTCTATAAAATATTTTTTTTTAATTTTATTACTCCAAAATTTCAAATCGTTATTTTCAATATCCTAATATTTATTTTAAGATAGATTAATTATTTTATTTTATGAATTTTAAGAATCTTTTCAGTCGTCACATTGATATTATATCATAAAATTAATTTGTCTACTTATAGCATCAATTCTTAATTTTCAAGTGATTGGGATATTTTTGTGTATTATGGTGATTGGACATCTAAGCTCAACTTCACAACATCTATAATGAGAAAGTCCAAGCTCACCAAGGAAAAAATGATGTTCGGGATTCAATTAAAGATTTAGGTGGATCCATGACTAGAAGAAGACTTAGAAAGACCTAATAAACTTTACAATACAAGGTGACTTATCGCTCAACTATTGAAGGATAACCACATGGAGGAGACTAGGTTAATTACATATTTAATGGGCTTAGACAACTAAGAGAATGACTAATAAGGATTTTAATTTATTTTTATTTATTTACTTCTAAATGAGGCAAACTCATAACCTACATCTGTATTTAAACATTTTTGGGAATTGAGAAGAACAAATGATACATTTTGCAAATTGATGAGAGTGAATCTCTTGGGTTCTTGGTTGAACCAACTCTTAGACTTATCAAGGGTTTTTCATTCCCTTGTGGCGTCTCTGCGACTTATCTTTTTTCGTGAAAATGACTTCGTTTATCCTTATCACTTATTTTACCTGAAATCATACTTTCCAATAAATTCAAGTTCTTACCTAGACCTGTCCGTTGTTGAATCTCAATAGACAGGTTCACATCATTTGGTTTCAGAGCTCAGTTCTAAGGCAAGGATTGAGATAGCTTGGAGAAATTGGTAAAATCCTTCCTTTAATTTTATTGTCAATATCATTGTAAGTTAGTGGTTGAACCATTGCAAAAGTCAAGTCTATAAAAAAATGAAAAAAAAAAATGTTGTGGCTAAATGGTTCATGTCACTACAATATAAACTCAAATATCTATGAAGTGATATATTGACTGCAATTGTGGAGGATTGTTACTATACTTGTTAGGCCATTAAAATTTTCGTCAAAATGTTTCTATTTAGCCCATCATTGTGTTTGTTGTCCTTATATTTTTATTTATTTATTGTTAGAGTTACTCTTATTGTGTGGATTATTCTTGAAAAGGTCTTGTTGATTTGGTTAAGAACATAAGAGTGAAAAAAGGTAAAAGAGTTAATTATAAAAGAAAGAAAAACCTAAATTGAGTGCATACACTTGAGTGTTGAATTTAAACACGTGAGGAAGAGGTAGTAAGGATATATTACTTGTTACTTTAAATCAATTTTGTTTAATTTAAGTATGTCAGGTACAAGTGTTACTCCTTCATCTTCAGAAACCACCCTTTTAGCACCACAAATGCAAGCTTTAACTCAATATTTAAAGAGATTAATAAGTCAACAAAATGATGAGATCCACGAGAGGTTGCACCAAATGACAAATGGAGACAATCATGAAGACAATAGGAGGAGAAGAAAAGAAAATGATGGTGAAACACATCAAAAATAGAATGGAAGGAGTAAAGCTTAAAATCCCACCATTAAGGGAAAAGGTACCCAATACTTGGAGTGGGAGTTCAAAATTGAGCATTTGTTTTCTTGTTACAATTACACTGAGGAGCAGAAAGTTAGGATGACAACATCTCAATTTTCTAGTTATGCACTCATTTGGTATAACAAGTATCAAAAGGAGAGGCAGAGAAATGAAGAACCAATGACAGACACTTGGGATGAAATGAGAAGTATCACGAGGAAAATATATGTTCCAACTAGTTACAATATAGATTTGCAGTTTAAACTCCAAAAATTGACTCAAGGCAATAAGTCTTGAAGAGTATTTCAAGGACATGGAAGTTACAATGATTAGAGCTAAAATTGAGAGAGACAATAAGGTGACTATGACTCAGTTTTTGAGTGGTTTGACAGTGATATAAGAGATATTGTAGAGCTGCAAGGATATGTTGAGATGGAGGATTTGTTGCTTAAGGCCACTCAGGTTGAACAACGGCTTAAGAGTAAAAGTATGGCAAGAAGGAGCTCTTCCAACTTTAACTCAAGTTGGAAGGACAAGTCTAGGAAGTAGGTATCCTCATCCTCTAAACTTACCGAGGTGGTTTCACATGGAAAAGCTCCAAAGAATTCCAACGAGAAGACCAGTAAAACCAGGGATGTAAAGTGATTTAGGTGCTTGGGAAGTGGGCATATTGCTTCTGAATGTCTTACTAAGAGAATTATCATCCTTAAGGATAATGGAGAATATACCAGCGAGTCTTCAATTAGTGAAGAAGATGAAGAGTAAGCAATGAAAGGTGATTTGTTGATAATTAGGAGGTGGTTGGAAAGTCAACTACAAGCTTTAAATCAATCCCAAAGAGATAACATTTTTCATACTAGATGTTATATCAATGGAAAATTGCACTCTTTATTGTTGATAGTGAAAGTTGTACCAATGTGGCTAGCTCTAGATTGGTGCCCTTGGAAACTAAGCCACATCCTAGGTACAAACTTCAATGGCTTAATGAAGATGGAGAGTTAGTCGTGAATAAGCAAGTGGAGGTGTGCCTTTCATAGGACAATATATTGACAAGGTGCTATGTGATGTGGTCCTAGTGGAGGCCAATCATATCCTATTAGGGAGACTGAGGCAATATGATACAAGGGTAATCCATGATGGGTTCACAAATAAGATTTATCTCATAAACAATGATAAGAAAATTATTCTTAAACCATTATCTCCTAGAGAGGTTTGTGAGGACAAAATAAAATTGAGAGAAAGAAGAATTCAAGAGATAGGAGAAAAGAGTGAAACACATAAAAAAAATGAAAAGAAAAAGATTGAAACACATCATTAGGGAAGCAAAAGTGAAACAATTGAGAGCAAACACAAGTTGTTTGGTGAGAGAGAGTGAGGTGAAGAAGGTGTTGTTGGCCAATAAGCCACTTTACTTGTTGTATTGTAAAAGTAATATTTTGATTGCTAACAACTCTAATGAACTTATTGCTCATGCTAGTGTTGAGTTTCTTTTGCAGGAATATAAGGATGTGTTCTCAAAGAAATCCCAAATGGACTACCACCGTTAAGGGGAATTAAGCATTACATTGATCTCATTCCTGGAGCTTCTTTACCCAATCGACCATTTGATGGACATTTTGGGGTACAAAAGACTTTAGAAACATTGCATAAATTTTGTGAGCATTGCATTGTTTGTAGAAAAGAAAAATCAAAAGATGTCACATGGTTTATATACACCCTTGTCTATACCTGACTATCCTTGGATTGACATTTCTATAAACTTTGTCTTAGGATTGCCACAGACAAAAAACGACAAAGATTTTGTTTTTGTTATTGTTGACAGATTTTTAAAAATGACACATTTGATACCCTACAAGAAGACAAATGATGTTTGTCATGTAGTTGACTTATTTTGTAGGGAAGTTGTGAGACTTCATGGAGTGCCTAGGAGTATTATAAGTGACAAGGACACTAAGTTTCTAAGTCACTTTTGGAGGACATTGTGGGGGTAAGATTGATACTAAATTACTTTTCTCTACTACTTGTCATCCACAAACTGATGGCCAAATTGAGGTAGTGAATAGAACATTAGACATTTTGCTTAGAGCTGTTTTAAAGAAGAATCTTAAGTATTGGGAAGAATGTTTACCTCATGTAGAATTTTCTTATAATAGGATTGTCCATAGCACAACTAATTGCTCACCATTTGAAATTGTGTATGGATTTAATCCTTTAACGCCACTTGATTTGTTATCTATGCCTAATATTTCTATTTTTAAGCATAAAGATGTAGGCTAAAGTTAATTATGTGAAGAAGTTGCATGAACATGTGAAGGCACAAATTGAAAAGAAAAATGTGAACTATGCCAAGCAAACTAATAAAGGAAGAAAAAAAATTGTTTTTGAGCTTGGTGATTGGATTTGGGTTCATATGATGAAAGAAAGAATCCCTAAGCAAAGGAAGTCTAAACTCCAACCAAGAAGGGATGGTCTTTTTCAAGTGTTGGAGAGTATTAATGATAATGTTTATAAAGTTGATCTACCTGGTGAGTACGGAGTAAGTGCCTCTTTAAATGTATATGATTTATCTCTTTTTGATGTAGGGAATGATTTTCAATATTTGAAGACAAATGTTTTCCAAGAAGGGGACAATGATGTGGACATCCAAGCTCAACTCTACAAGACCCGTGATGAGAAAGCCCAAGCCTACCAAGTGAAAAATAAAGTCCAAGATTCAATTGAAGACTTAGGTGGGCCCATGACTAAAGGAAGACTTAGGAAGACCCAAGAAGCTTTGCAGTATAAGATGACCTATCAGTTGAAGACTAAACTATTGAAGGACAACCATATGCAGCATACTAGACTTATTACATATTTAATATGCTTAAAAAACTAAGATAAGGACTAATAAGAATTTTAATTTATTTTATTTTATTTTATTTTTATTTATTTAATTTCAAATGAGACAAACTCATAACCTATATCTGTCTTTAAACATTTTTTTGGAAATTGAGAAGTCCAAATGATATATTTTCCAAATTAGTGAGAGTGAATCTCTTGAGTTTTTTACTGAACCAACTCTTAGACTCATCGATGATTTTTCATTCCCTTGCGGCAACTCTGTGTCTTATCTTCTTCTATGGAAGTAGCACCGCTTCCTATCACATATTTTACCGAAAACCTTACTTTCCAATAAACTCAAATTCCTAATAACAGGTTCACATAAATTAAGAAAAAAGTTTATTATATATTATGTGATTTAAAGAAGAAACGATTTATTTAAAATAAAATATTTATAGTTCAATATTTGCTCTCTTACGAAAAAAAATCACATTTTTTCGTATAATAGGGATATAACTTTCATTAATAAAATATGGCGAATACATTATTAAACTATTTAAATAGTTCATCACAGAAAATATACATTAATCAGTTAGGATAGTAGAAATGTTGTAAATAAAAAAACTAACAATTCTACAAATAATGTAATTATATGCGAATAATGTATAAAATGTTTTTTCTGTAAAAAGTTATATTTTAATGTTTAATGGATATTCTTGTTGTTCTTATTTATAAGATCTATACTTAATTCATCAATATTAAGAAAATTGATTGATCTACTTGACAGTAATAAATCTGTCCTACATATTCTTTCTCAAAGTTACCCTCACCATTAACATTACACCCTCTTGTATTAATGTTTGTCAATAATTTATAATAGATACTTTAATTTAAGCAGTGAGAGAGGGAAAACAGGAGAAAAGGTTTTAAAAGACGAAAATTTTGAATGAAAAAGAAAATATGGAAAAAGCATCGAACACAATCCAAAGCTAACAAAGAAACACGATAAATTATTTTTTTTTAATACAATTTACATTTTGTTCATGGATAGATAAAGTGCAGAAAGAATGTTTAATGAGAAATGAAACTCTTGATCTATTAAATCAGAACAAGGGGCATGCTAGGCTATAACATAAACTTTAAATTTCTGACAGTGTAGTTAATGATAAAATTTTGAATTTTCTTTGAATGGAACAACTTCACTCATAATTGTTTCCTTATCCTTGTGAAAACGAAGAATCAAAACTTTTGAAATTTTAGCGCCATGAAAGTGAGAACCAACTTTATTTAACTCACAAGATGCTCATGAAGCAAGAATTAAACATGCTTTATTCTTGTTTCTTTTCTCTCTTTTTCTCTTTATCTTTGCCACCATTCTTTTGTCACTTTTTCCTGCCAAAATACAAAACTCGTACCATACATATACCACCTGTAACGAGAGGGGTCCCTATTCACCTCTTTGTCACGTAGCACTTGACTCTACTCACAAACTTCGAAATCAGGAACTTTCCATAAACACACAATTTCTCATTTTCCCCTTAATTACTAGAATATGTATTTTTTTAAGGTAATATAGTAAAAGAACATTAACTAATCACGTTGGGAATGTTACGTGGCAAAATTTGAATTGTTCAATGTGTCCTAATCAGTAATGAAGAAGTTGTTTTGTCCGTGATCTTGATGCTCCAAATGGTAATAAATACGTTTGTGATATAATAGTGGTGACATGCAATTTTGTAAAAGAAAAGAGTGAATAGAGAAAGAGAAAGCGATGTTTCTGATTTTTTGCCTTGTTGGTAATCTTTAACTTTTGAAATCTTAAATCTTGAAGGGTCTGGGTCCACACTAACACCTAGAGACGTAACTGTGAGGAAGTTCGTTTTCTTCGCAGTGAAAGTGCCAGGATCTTTCCTCGTGGAGCACAATTGAAAGTTCAAATGTGTGGTACACGTTTTGGGCGGTCGAAAAAACGTAGAAACTAGCAAGAAATTTAGCCTTGGACAGGAGAAGGAAACCAATTTGGGAAACATCGAAAACCATGTTTCTGAAGCTTGTAGCAGTGGTGTTTGTGCTGGCAACAACAGTGGCTTGTGAAGATACCTTGAGTTTCACCTATAATGGGTTCAAGTCATCATCTCAGTTGTATCTTGATGGCGGCGCTGAGTTCACCTCCTATGGCTTGCTTCAACTCACCAACCACACCAGGCAACAAAAGGGTCATGCTTTCTTCCCTTCTCCAATAGCCTTCAAGAACACTTCAAATGGAAGTGTGTCTTCTTTCTCCACCTCCTTTGTGTTTGCGATAAGTTCTGAGTATCCGAATTTGAGTGGTCATGGGATTGTTTTTGTGGTTTCTCCAACAAAAGGGCTTCCAAATTCTCTGCCAAGTCAGTACCTTGGCCTTTTTGATGACACCAACAATGGGGACACCGGGAACCATGTTTTTGGGGTGGAGCTTGATACTATTCAGAACACTGAATTTGGTGATATGAATGACAACCATGTCGGAATTGATGTCAACGAATTGAAGTCGGTTAAATCAGTTGCTGCAGGATATTACAGTGACAGGGAGTTTAAGAATCTGAGTCTCATCAGTGGCTACCCAATGCAGTTGTGGGTGGAATATGATGGCCCAAAGAAGCAGATTGATGTTACTTTAGCCCCAATTAACATTGGGAAACCAGAAAGCCCCTTGTTATCTTTGAGCAAAGATCTTTCTCCAATTCTTAACAGTAGCATGTATGTTGGATTCTCATCCTCAACTGGGTCAATTCAAAGTTATCATTATATTTTGGGTTGGAGCTTTAAGGTGAATGGGCAGGCTCAAGAACTTGCCATCTCTGAACTCCCCAAGCTACCTAGACGAGGCAGTAAAGAAGAGTCGAAGGTTCTTGTTGTTGGGTTGCCTCTTATATCACTCAGTTTGGTTATCATGGTGGCTCTTGCCGTGGTTCATTTGAGGAAAAGGAAGAAGTTCAAGGAGCTGCTCGAAGATTGGGAGCAAGACTATGGTCCTCATAGGTTCAAGTACAAGGATCTTTGTCTGGCAACAAAGGGGTTCAGGGAGAAGGAGCTATTGGGAAGTGGTGGATTTGGTAGAGTCTACAAAGGGGTGATGCCAATTTCAAAAATTGAGGTTGCAGTGAAGAAGGTGTCCCATGAATCAAGACAAGGGATGAGAGAATTTGTGGCAGAAATTGTTAGCATTGGCCGTCTGAGGCACAGGAATTTGGTTCCCCTTCTGGGGTATTGCAGGCGCAAAGGAGAGTTGCTATTGGTCTATGACTACATGCCAAATGGAAGCCTTGACAAGTATCTCTACAACAAACCAAGAGTGACCCTAAATTGGAGCCAGAGATTTAGAATCACCAAAGGGGTTGCTTCAGGTCTGTTTTATCTGCATGAGGAATGGGAACAAGTTGTGGTCCACAGAGACATTAAGGCTAGTAATGTGCTACTTGACTCCGAATTGAATGGTAGATTAGGTGACTTTGGTCTTTCAAGGTTGTATGAGCATGGAACTGACCCTCACACTACTCATGTGGTTGGAACACTTGGTTATCTAGCACCAGAGCACACTAGAACAGGTAAGGCCACTACAAACTCTGATGTGTTTGCTTTTGGTGCATTTATGCTAGAGGTTGTTTGTGGAAGAAGGCCAATAGAGCACGTGGAGGGGTCAGGGAGTGAAATTCTGGTTGATTGGGTGTACAATTGTTGGAAAAGAGGTGAGATTCTTGAGGCAAGGGATCCAAACTTGGGCACAAATTATAAGGCAGAAGAAGTGGATTTGGTGTTGAAACTAGCTTTGTTGTGCTCACATTCAGATCCTTCAGCTAGGCCAAGCATGCGCCAAGTTGTGCAGTACTTGGAGAGGGAAGTGCCTCTGCCAGACTTGTCTTTGCTTAGCTTATCTTCCACGGGCTTAACATTTGGTCTGCATGAAGACTTTCAGGATTGTCCAATGTCTTATCCTTCATCCATGGATAGGCCAATCTCTCACACTTCTTCAATTGCTGAATCACTTCTCTCTGGGGGGCGTTGATTTTACAAAAACCACACATCAAATGTGCATGCATGATTCATCTATTTCATTGTATTTCATTTCATGGCATTCTTATCATTTGTTATTTGATTTTGTATTATATTCTAAAGTGAAATGAGTTTTATCCATAAGAGAAAAGAACATAAAAAATAGAGTTTGGTGTCTTGTTTTTGTTACTCCATTTTGCCTCTTCAAGTGCATCATCATCTACTTCAGTAATTTTGGCTTTCACATAAAAAGTTACTTGTTTGTTTTACATTCCCTTGATGTATCAAAAGAAAAGATGATAGACGCTCTTTTTTTCTTTTGACATTGCCTTCCACGCATGTAGAAATGTAACACATCACTGTCATCTTGCATTTGGCTTGTTAAGTGGGTGTTCTTTGATTCCGAATTTGAACTCAATTATTTAATTGTTTCAACTATTTATGAACCAATTATTAACAAACGTTTGATAAATCACATAAAATAACTCAATACTATTTAAATCAATCAAATTCATACTAAATTTAAGCTTCGATTGAACACAACCTTGTAGTGAGTTTTCAAGTTTTGACGCGAGATATAAAAAAAAATGTTACGAATTTATTTGCTTTTATCTTAACAAAAATTAATTTTATTCTAAAACATTGTTATTGATATTTTTAATAAAAAAGATCGTTTGAAAGTGCTTACGCCACGATTTTTTCTCTTTTATTTTTCATACTTTTATGTAAGAAGCAATCTCAATTTCTTGATAAATTTTAGTTAATATTAAAGGAGATATTTAATTCACATTCCAAAAGACTTTTTCTGAGAAAAAGGTCATGTAAATCTTAAAATATTTTTTCAGAATTTAATAATTTTCTAAAATATTTTTAAAAATATTTTATAATTAGGATTTTCTAATTTGAATTTAAATGATTTATAAAATATGAAATTATGATATTTGAAAAATAATTATAAATTGAAAAAAATGTAGATTTAGATGAACTCAAATAATTTAATGTATTTTAAGAAATTATAAATATTTTATATATTTACCCTTTTACGGTTAAATACATATTTAAAATGTTTTTTTTCATGTCTTCATCTATTATATATATATATATATATGTCCATGTTATTTATTTTCTAAATCACATAAAATAAGAAGAAAGTTAAATTGTATTTTTAAATATTTTTAAAATATTTTCATAGATAAGATATGTGTTGTAGTACAGGAGAAGAATAAAACTTAGAATGTGATATGTCTCAAATGATGAAAAAAGCAACACACTACACGTTTAGCTTAAAATTTTGCTTTTATAAACTGGAAACACAATCCCAAATTAGGTAAAATAATTAAAAAATAATAATAAAAAGAGAAGAAGAACATGACATGTTCAAATTGTTGATTCTCTAAAGAGTTTAAAGCACATCTTTTATGTAATAATTACTTAGAGTCACTAATTCATGTTAACTATTGGAATGTTTTGATGTATATCACGTCGTGTATCACGTCCAGTAACTAGTTATAAAGTACAATATTTATAATTTTACAACATTTATAATTTTTAGAATGTTGATTGTAATTATATTAGAAAACCATTTTGATTTGTATTTTGTTAATTTCATTTTTGTAATTATCGAATCATATTTTTATGACTATAGATAGATTTTTCTATTTGATATTTTTGTGTGATGTTATTATTGCTATTATTGCTATCTTAGTAATTAAGAAACTAGTATCATAGCTTTGATTTTGATCATTGTTCTTTATTTGTGAAATTGAACCCCTAACATCATTTTTTTGTTTGCTTTTTTTATTTGGATTCTTTCTTTAGGAAGACATTTAAGAAAATGACAAATACAATCAACATTGAGAAGTTTACAAGAAATAACAATTTTAATATGTGAGGGATCAAGATGAGGACTTTATTAAAAGAATAAGATGTTTAAGCATCACTTTTTTCAAAGAAATCGCATTGGAAAAATAGTTTTGGAGGATTAAGAAGAGAAAGGTCACTCAATTGATTCTTTTTTTTTGTTGCTTGCAGGAGAGATTCTTTATGATGTCTTAGAAGAACAAACTATTGTTTGGTTATGGTTGAAGTCGGATAATCTTTTCATGATAAAGAGTCTTTGAACTAAGTTGTTGAAGAAACAAGTGTTTGGTCTTTGAATGAGGGAAGGGATGTTGTTGAATGATCACTTTGATAAATAAATGAAATTCTAATAAAGTTTAGAGAATGAAGGATGAAGATTTTTATATCATTTTGTTCGTAAGTCACCTCATTGTTATAGAATTTTGTAAATTCTTGGAGGTGTTGGAAGAAAGTGCATCATGTTGGATGAGTTGAGGCCTACCTCTATACTAGAGAGCTTCGAGACAAAAATATATACGAATGATGACGAAGTTGGAGCCTTTGAACTAAATGTGTATGCTACTTCCATTAGTAAGAAGAAAAGGTTTGGTAAGTGGCCAAAGTCAATCTAAGAAACATTTGCAACTATTACTACGAAAAACTGAGCCATCAAAAGAAGTGGAACAAAAATTCTTTTGTTGCTACTATTAAGGATCATTCATCATCCAAGGCTGAGTTGGTATTGGTCGCAGGAAAACAACTAGGTTATTCTAAGTAGTGGAGACTTTGGTTGCTCTTTTCACATGTACTTGAACTAAGATTGATTCATGATATATGAGAAGAGCTATAGTGATGATGCTCTCCTAGGCAATTATGCACCTTGCAAGACCATTAACATTAGGTTCATCCATACTTAAATGCATGATGGAATGATAGACATTGTCCAATGCTTGTCATGTTCTTGGGAAAAAGAAGTCAATTTCAATGGATGTATTCGATGTTAGAGGATTTTCCATTTAGTGTTAAAGGTGGAGTGTTGTGTATCTCAAGAAGAATTTTATGGTGATGTAGGGGAATAAACAAGGTAAGTTGTACAACCAAGAAAGGTCAGGAAGAATTTTGTGATAATGTAGGGAATAAACAAGATAACTTGTACAACCAATAATGGTCCATTGTGATAGGTTCAACTTGGTTTGTCCAAGAAGTCTTTGTGGCATCTTTAGCTAGCCCATATGAGTGCGAGGAAGATGGAAATGTTTTATAGTAGGAAGTTACTTGGTAACCATAAGATGAATGCTCTAAAGTTCTGTGAGCATTGCATTTATGCCAAGTAGCAAAGACATTTGTTTTTTAAGATAGTGTATACAGTTAAAGCCTCATTAAACTAAATTTATTTTGACGGGTTCTCTGAGAGTTCCAAAATTGGATGGTACACACTATTTTCTTTCTATCATTCATTATTACTTGAGAATGACTTAGGTTTTTACAATAAAGCATAAATCTAAAATTTTTAGTCACTTCAAGCATTGAAAGACGCATAAATCTAAAATTTTTAGTCACTTTAAGCATTGAAAGAAGCTCGTGTCAATTTTGTATCTAATGAGTTTCAATATGATTATTCCATTTAATGCAACTTTGATATTGGTTCCTTTCTCTTTTTTCTATCTCCTTAGGCAGCATAACCTTTTGCACTAATTCATTATTATATGCATAAGGGTTTTTATGTCGGGAAGTTGAAGAAGAAAAGAGTTTTACCTCATGTCACAAGAGCTCTTTAATATTTGTTTTATATTTGATTTTGAGTATTTTTTTGAAAGACAAACATTCCTTGCAAACATAAAATAAACATATAGATATTTATTTTAAGTATGACATTTGTTTATATGAAATATGATTATGTTTTATAATTAATTATTTTTAAGTATGGACTAAAATCTCGATATGTTAAATTTTTACCAGAACAAAAATAAGATAAATTATTTTATAAAGATATATCATGTCATTCAATGTGATGTAATAAAAAAATTAAATACAAAATTTAAAAAAAAATCAGAGACCAAAAGTAAAGAAAAAAATTATTAAAAAGCATATAAAATTTTAAATTTGTCAGGGATGAAAAAATATTTAAGTCCATATTTTTTTAAGTAAAAGATCTAATATATTATAGTTTTTCTAAGAATAATTTCCCTAGTTTAATTGATTAAAGAATAATCCCGTTTACACTATCATAATCACATATTTATTTCATTAACAATAATAATATTAAATATATTTAAATTCCTATAAATATTAAAATTAAAACAAATTCTAAAAATGTAATTTTTTTTTTTATAATTTTAGTATTCAAAGTTAACTACATTTATTGTGACTTTAATATTTGAACTTATATATCTTATCATATTTATACTTGAATTTATAATTATCATATTCTCAAAGTATATTTTTTAATTAAATTGATATTCACTAAAATGAAAATAAAGAGTTAAATTCCGAAAGTAAAATTAGATAAGTAATTAGGTTCAGTATTCTTTTATCTGTAAAAAGTGAAAACATATTAGAAAAAAGCTTACAATAAAATATGTATAGTATTTAAATCATCTAGAGCCATAAACATTAAGTTGAATATTGAACATAATAATAAGTCATTCTAAGTCCAGAAGCCTCATGATATATGTGTGAGGGAGAGAATTTTCTAGTGAAACTTTGGTTAAGTCTTTCCTATACTTTGATTATAATTTGAAGAATCAAAGTCAAATATTTTTTTTTTTCCACGATGAATCCATTTTAAAAAAGAAAATTAAGAAATGAAGTTATACCGAAATTATTGATCATAATAGAAATATTTATTGTTTACATTGAGAATTCAATTCTTAAAAAATTGGTTTCCAGGAAATCAAATTCTCAAATATAAACAATGTCGTGGAACAAAATTTAGACTTTTGAAAACAGAATTTTCAAATGTAAAATCGAATGTCAGAAACTCACTTCGAATTCAGCTATTGAGAAGCAGAATTTTGGATGAAGTTTTCCAATTTCTTTATCAAAAATTAACAAAAAAAAAAGTTAAAAAAGAATTAAAATACAATCAAAATTCCAGTCTTCAAAAACTAAATTCCAACCATTTTTCCCACACTAATAAACCTATTTCACATTCCAAATTAGACTATCCTAAAATCAAATTGTCAACCTGAAGAATAAATAGATATAAGCATGGATAGCATTACCCACCACACTTATTGTTACACGTACACACTTTTTCACTCCCACTTGTTCCAATCTCAACCACACAAAAACAAGAGCAAATAGGAACAGAAAAAAGGAGTTGATAAGCCACAGGATCAAGCACTGGTTGTGCCTGTAAACCATAGCCATGGCAACTTCATCCACCACTTTGCTGTCATCACTCATACCTGCAACCACCCCATCAATCAACTCTCCAAAAAATCAATTTTTTTTGCTTCAAAATCGTTCTTTGAATCGACCCAAGAGGGTTTCCCTCGTTGTACGTGCAGTGAAGCCCCCTGCTGGTGTAAAAAACTCTTCTTTTACTTCTTATGTCATGATATTTCTTTTGGCACTTTTTATTTGTTGTTATTTTTTTCTCACTTTGTTTATGTTGTTGGTGATTATGAACATGTTTGTGTGGTTGTTTCAGGTGGAATTTCCGAAAGTTCAGCCGCAATTTAAGCCCCCTTTTCTTGGGTTCACTAGGACTGCAGAAATATGGAACTCTAGAGCTTGCATGATTGGAATCATTGGAGTTTTTGTTGTAGAGTTTGTGAGTATAATTTTATGTGTTCATTTTTAACTGCTATGCATTTCACATGATTTTGAATTGATAAAAATGTGGTGGTAGAATGAAATGGGGAATGGTTTATTTTGAAACTTGATTTAGCATTGTTTCTTTCAGCATAAGCATTGGTGGTGAGTTTGGTTATTAATTGTGTGATTTTGCAGATAATAAACAAGGGAATACTTCAGGTGATTGGGGTTGATGTTGGCAAAGGCCTTAACCTTCCTCTCTGAACATTTTGCCAGTAAATGCTGTCATATATACATCAATTTCAACTTCTTTTTTATGGTTTCATGGACAAATTTTCAAATTGCCATGTCATTTGAAAATATTTGTCATATTGTATTTTGATGTTCTTGGGTATACTTGAGCAATGCCATTGATAGTGGATGATGCGATTCTTGGTAAATGGAACTCGAAACTGCATGGCAAGCTATTAACTAAGTTATTCACACCTTCAATTTTGAGACATCGTGTTGGTAATAGATAAATATTTTGTTTAATCATGATTTTATTCTAAGGTAAATATATTTTGGTCTTTTAAATTAAAAAAGAATCAAATTTAGTAAAATTATTTTGATGATATTTCAATCAAAGTTAGGTTAACATACTCTTATTGATAGTAATAAAAAAAATCTGACTAACCACGTTTAGTGAAATATCTACTCCTAATCACGTTTTTTTCATTTATAAACTTGGGACTTGAGATCTTACTTATACAAACTGAGTCTAGAAATATTCATACCAACTGCATACTAATAACGTTAACCCATATTTAACACTTATAATGTTTTTAATGTATATGACTTTTTAAATTTTATCCAAAATTGTAAAATATGTAAAAACAATACCCATACAATTTAACAGTTAAAATATCATCACTGATTATTTTGCAACTAGTATGTTGACATTATTATTTAATTTTTTTCAAATTAGAGTAAATCAAATCCTCCACACTTGATTTTCTTCACGATCATAACTATATTGCTCTTTTAATTGAGTTATATCACATATTAGAGTATTTTCATTACAGAGATTATATATTAAATTATAAGATTAAGACTTGGATTTTATAATATTTCTGTATTGAAGTATCTTAACATAGTATAAAAATAATATTCAGGATCATAAGGATAAAAAGATACTTTTCTATCTTAAAAATATATATTTCTACCAATAACTAAATAAATAATTAATAAAATATTGATAAAGTGACGTGAGATAGTAGAATCTACTAAAATTAAATTAAAACCTTATAATATAAGTCTTCCAATGAAGACGTTCTTAAGCACTTAGCCCAAGGTCCAATGAACTTTTGTACCTTCTATTGTGGTGAATTAAACAAATATCCCTTCATGAATTACTTCATCTTTGGTCTGAGTTCATATTTAACTACTTTTCTCCGTGCTTAATTCCATTCAGACATTTTTTACTAGTGTTTGCTTGTGTGGTTGTGTTTGTATATTCATTAAATTCAACGTAGGTACTAAACGTTAATCCAACACCTTTTTAACATTTCTTTAACTCATTTATAAACTAAAATTAACTTATGAATAAGTTAAAATAAAATTTAAGGAAATTGTATAGGAGAATTTTTATAAATTTGTTTGGTATAGCTAATATAGCTTATGAAAGACTAATTTTTTCAATTTTGTTCCTATTTTTCTGCCCAAAAAATCTTTATAAAAAAACTGTCAATATAATTATTTGATAAAAATCACGAGTTCATGTATGAGTAGATAATTTTCCCTTTAAATTTTAACTCTATATAGACTTCTACAAAGATAAGTGGATAATATTATTCTTTTTAGATTTAACTATTTGATTATGAGGGGATAACAATATTATTTTAGGCAAATAAAGGTTTGGTTTCCAAATCAATTTTTCTTTGAATATCTAATAATTTTTTTTAAAATTAGAAGCTATAATCATTTTTGTTTAAGTTTTTTGTGTTACCTGTCAGTTGTACTACTTACAAGTCTATTAAGTGCTCTCACGTCTAGACGATCTTTAATGTTGATCAATGATTAATATTAAGTCTTTTATTATTTATATTGATATGATATTCAACGTATAATGTAATATTTGTTATGATAAAAAAAAATATTTGAAAGATTAAAATAAATACAAATAAATATTTTATATAAGGACTTGAACAAAAATGTTTATTTATTAGATACACACAAGTTAAAAGAAAAATTTATTGAAAACTAAAAATAAAATCCAGTTATGAATAACGTAAAACTTATTTAAGCATGTCTTTTACGTCTAATTTATTATATACCTTTATTCAATGTACTTGGAATGGTAACGAAAATTGCAAAATTACTATATTAAAAATATATATTTCTACCACTAAAAAGTAGTTTTAAGCGTTGTCCTGGCTTTTTCAACTAAACCAACCATTTTTTTCAAACTTCTACTTAAAAAGTAGATAACTATTCTTTTCAAATTTATATTTTGAAGAGAATTTTATATTATCTTTTTGAATTAAAAATGATTATAAAATAAATTTTACGAATCCACATTGCGATTCTTCACCACAAAAGTATAACTTTATATCATCTTGGTTTTTCAATGTGACCCACCACATTTCCAAACACCCACTAAATCAGTAGTAACAATATCAATTATTAATGTTCTTACATATAAAATCATTGTCGTCAATTAAAATTTGTAATTTCACTTCTCTTGAGGAAAATATTCACTTCAACCTCGGTAACATAGCAGTTCATACCTGGTACCATCGAAAAGGTTCATATAACATCTTCAGCTTCACTGTCTTGAAAAATGAACTGAACCTCGAGTCATATTTAGTTCTATTTTTTAGTTGGTAATCGCAGCCTTCCAAATACGGCCTTTCAGATCAACAAACTAAAAGCTAAGCAAAATAATTGAAAGCCATGGTTGATATTAATAACCACGACGTATCAAATTTCAGAAGTAACAAGGAATCAATAGTAACCTGCATAATTCAGACTTGTAACAGCTTTACTTCAATGTTATAGATTAACAAGATTTCTAACTAGCTTTACTTTACATTATAGATCGATAATTCTAAGCATGGCTTGTACAGCACAAAGCTTTTCATAAGATAATTTTATAAAATATTACATAAATTAGCTATTTATTATCAAATTAAAAACATATAAAATCGATTACGACTAGAACCTGTAGCAGCAAAAGGGTACCGTGAATTTGAACCAATTTAAATAATCCTACTAATTCTAGTATCTATGATATTCGTCTCTCCGTCCAGAGCATCAGCAAGAGACATCTTGGGGTGTTGCCATATAGACTCAGCCAAATTCTTCAACTTCTCTCCTTCAGCCTTTCTATCTTCTTGGACACTGAGTACTTCTGCATATGCACCTATAACATACATTCAGACAAGTCAGAATAATCTACAAGCATGCACATACTGGGCCTTAAAATTGAACATTACAATGTGATTCAGTGAGGACTAGTCATTCCTTTGGCTTGTATTTACTGTTTCTTAAGGTTGACACTTTGATGGGTGCATGAATGAAGATAAAGAAAGAAACCGAGAAGACAACATTTCAAGAAGGATAACAAGGAGCATGATAAAAAAATATGTTCTTGCTCTCAAAAATAATAGTTTAGTTTCTCTATGTTGCATTTTTCTTGGACTCATAATATGTAGGATTTATCTTTTCCTTTTATTTGTAAACAGGAGCAAATAGTGTTTTTCAGCTTAGGTTGTAGTCGGGCCAATTAAGCCCAACAAAGCTAGGGGGTGACATTGGAAGATAAGGAAACAAGGAGCATTTTGAAATCATGAGTCCATTGTAAGCACAAGCAATTCTTGGGCAAAGCAAGCTAAAGTCAAGGGAGTAGACTAGGCATGGCAAATGTGACACTAGCATGGAAAATGTAACTCAAGCATGCTAAGCATAGACCAAATCTCAGTCATTGATCTAGATCTAGGATTTGAATTTGAATTAATTCTCGGCCTGAGTTTGGCCTTGAATGGCTACTCCAATGTACAAAAACATTGAGTTTTATGAGAATTAGAGAAGTGAGAGTGATTCAGTCTTTTTAGAATCTTATCTTACGTTCCTAGGAGTCAAGTGATGATTCAACTTATGATGCTTATCATGGATGAGGAAGGCTTCTCAAGTACAATTTTCGATTCAATCTTACCTCCTAGATTCCATTCATGTATTGTTATTGTTTAGTTATAATGTTCTTCTTAATTTCATTTCTTATATGTTCTAGTTCTTAGTTTCCTATCCCATATTCGATTCTACTCTTGATGGAGCCTTTCTCTAAACCTTCCAACAGAAACTTTAGGAGAGATTTAGAGAGATTGAAAATAATAGGAGAAGTACTCCTTTAACGACCTCAAAGATAAAGATCAAGAAAAAAATGCTTAACTCAATTCTCATTCAATTCAAGGTGAGTTAGACATGGTGCAAGGGGTTCTATGTATAGATGATCTAGCTCCCCTTGCAAGCTTGGCCATTTCGAAGTGGGACTAAATGGCACAATTTGGGACATCCGAGGCTAGGAGAAAGAACACCCAAAATATACTAAAAATGGCCTATTCTAGGTGATGTGGGACTTCATGCTCCATGCTTTTCTTCTTCCAAGGCTTGGCTGAAATTTAATTGTTTTCTCCATGCGTGGGTCTTTGCGATCAAGGCCTTATGGAAGCCCAAAGCTAGCCCAAAAACAAGCCAACGTATACCTCTATAAAATCCAACAATTACAAGGAAAAATATACACCTATACAATCTATACAAAACTAAGAAGAAAGAAAACTCCAAATATTCTACTCTCCAATGTAGTAGAGTCTTCTTTTTTAAGACCTCTTCTATCCTCGTTGCTTTATAGATAGTCATCCATCAACTCTTCTTGTGAACTTGTAATTCAAATCATTGAGTGAAGTTTCTCATGAGCTTTTCATGATTTGAAACGACGAGATTCAACTTTTTTCTAGATTCTATGTTCCATATGCTAAATGCTTCCGATGCTTATAAGACTTTTGTCACATTCTTTTTAGGAAGTATTTATTTGTTGTGGCTGTTTTCCTTGAGCAGTTTTCCGTTCCAGGATTTTCTGACATATTGGCCCATAACTTGGAGCTTGGATTAGATCTATTTCCTATCTATACAGTTCCCATCAATTTGGCACTAGAACTCTTCAATCTTGGGAACCTGAATGGTATTGACGGAGATAGAAGGAAGGGTAGAGGCAATGGAAAATGTATGCAAGGACAGTGATCAACAGTTTCAAAGGATTGAAAGACATGTTAGCTGAGTTACTGAGAAATAGATGGTCAAGAGCGGATGGAGACAATTACTAGAAAGTATGCTGAACTGGAAAAGAGGCAGAGGAAATGATTGGTTTGGGAGGTTGAAGGTCCATGCTTTACTGGCGAGAATCGTTATAGTTGATTACAGGAGGTGCAGTTTGCTTCGAAGGAAGAGCAATCAACTAGTTACAATGGTTGGAAGCAAGGACACAGATAGAAGCCCTGTGGCAGTGAGTTCATACAACTAATTTAAGAATCCATATGAAATTCCCATGGGTCCTAGGTAGAGGGGAGTGTGGATGTATATTGTGAAACTTGAGTTGCTTGATGATCTCCAAGAAAATATCAAGATCAAGGTACAGTTACACCAAGCAGCCAACCTCAGAGCAGTAATGGCACATAGAGTGGATGAAAGGTACAACAACTTGGTGCGTGTTTTCCAACCCATAATGTTCAACACAACACATCAATACTTTACTTCCTTCTATGTTTCAGCATTGAAACGTGTAAAAAATCATTTGAACAGGATCTAAACTGCTTTCTGAACACAGCATTAATGGGGCAAGATCAGGTTGAGTAGTGCCACCAACATGATCACAAACAATGAGACCAAGCCCAGTTAAGGATGTAAACATTGCATTTATGTTCAGGGGGCTGACAAAAAATATAAACAAGACAACATCTGTTCTTATGTCACCACCATCTATTGACTCTAGATTGTAAAACAGAGATAAAGACAGAACTGGTGGGATGGTGCCAAGTGGTAATGGTTGGCACGTTACGGGATTTCACTTCCTTCTCAACAAGTGGTTGAAGGACAAGTTGCAGTATGAGCTCTGCTTTCACTGCAATAGACATGTTGGTTATAGACACGTTTGCCAAGATCACCAGTGTAATTTGCTAATTGTAAGGTCTGATAGGAGTGAAGGAAAGGAGGTTATTATGTACAATGGCGTAAAACAGTTGTCATTAGTAAATATTACCCTCTTCAAGGCAAAATAACTCTATTAATGTCAATGATGGCCCTAAATTACAAATACTCGTCCATAGTGACATCCCCATTATTAAACAAGGCAGAAATTGATTGATTCATGTTAAGATGTCAGCAACAGAGAAGATTCAGCCAAGTAACAACCCATCTTATAGCCCATCAACCTTAAACATAAAAATGGGAGTTGGAACTTGTATTGATACAGGGCCCTAACTAGCATCATCATTCAGGATAAATTCCCAATTTCAGTGATTGAAGTGTTATTGGATATATTAAATGGGGAAGTCATTTTTCAAGGATGAACTTAAATCTGGCATATGATCAAATTTGGAAGAAAATCGAAGACAGCATTCTAAACACAACGGCCACGGAGAGATAAGATATTTAAACATTCTGCCAAAATTTAACATTTGTAGATAAGATAGGTTAAAGATTCTGCGAAATTTTATGTAAGATAATTTTGAACACTAAAATTAAATTAATTTCAGCAAGATCAAAGGATCACTACGCCTTGTACATGCCCGCTGGAGTAAACAATTTATCAGTATAACATTTGCTTTAAATATTCATAGGCTTTTGTACGCTCAATGTAAATGTTAACCTGTACACTCTTCCAAGACTTTTCCTCCAAGGAAAAATGTAAGACTTGTTCATTTTAAAATAACAATCTTTTTGAAATACTCCAACACACTTTAATCAGGTTTTAACATCCTAGATTATAGTACTGTAAAGAATTAAAGAATCTGACATACCTCTTGCAAGAGCAGATATATCACTTCTATCTACGAATGGGGCAGCACCTACACACAAAGAAAGTTTGGTTTCAATATGCCTTCATTATGTGTAGGTAGATATGTTATAGTCGCTACATGGATGTCTGGAATCAAATGGCACAACAACATTACCTTCAGTCTCGGTTTCCTCTGATGGAACTTTCAAAATATCCATCACTTTACGGTAGAGGCCCTGTCAATGATTTTATCCAATTATAATTATTGTCTGAATTAAATAAAACTTGTTGGTGATCAATTATTAGGTACGAAAACGGAGTTAAGTAATGCTAAATAATTTAAGCAGGCAATGTGTTATAAGTAGCAGACTACAATAACCAGGTAAGTTAAATATGCATCTAAATTTGTATCCCCAATATGCTCATTCATACAAAATTTTCAAATTCTTTTACAAAAACAGTATCACCGGCATGACACTCAAGACCAAACTAAGTCAATCAATTTGTTAAATCAAATAATATTAATTGTACATAGCAGCAGAAATAGATTTCACTTCGTAGCACCAATGCTTTAGATTGAGAACACAGTAAAACGTGAGCCTTTGCTTAAGTTAAAAATTGATTAAATTTGTTGTTGACAATTCATATATTGGAGAGTAATAACCTCTTGAATCAACAGCGCACTTGAATGTTCCTGAATTGCTTTACGCCTATACATAAGACCTGTGCTTGCTAATACAACCCCCACCGTTGGATGCTTAGAGTCTTCAACAAATAGACAGCCACCATATATTAGTCACCATCCCATTATTAAGCTCAATGATAAAAGCTGAGGTGAGACAAACGGAATGGAAAAGTCACCTCCATAGGCTTCCTCTGCCTTACACAATGCCTCTGCCATCTGATGCTCTGCCCAGTAGAAATCACTGAAACAATAGTTATTAGTGGCTTATAAACACCTCAAGACTAACATAAAAAGGAAGGTAGCAGCACGGCTAAGGAAAACCCAACAGAAATTATTATTAAACCTACCCCATATGTGCTTCAAGCTGTCCTATAGCACAGAAGGACCCTATAATTAATTCATCCACACTCATGTTGCCAGCCGCTAAGTATGGATTGCCAACCCTTTTTATTTGAATAGCACCTTGTACAACATCTCGGTAAACTTGTTTTGCCCTTGAATAGTCCTGGATTTTATGTAGGAATTTTGCATATGATAGACCAGCAGTACCTACAAATCCAAACATCAATCCGGTGTTGAAAAATGTCAGCTACAGTACCTTGTGAATAGGAGGGAGATACCATCCCAAAACTTCTGATCGAGAGATTTGTCGAAGAAAGCTTCAGCTGCATCAAGCACATAATAAGCACCATCACAAGTAACAACGACAATAAGCAAATAGAACTTTAGCAGAACCTGCGTCAACATTGCCCTTGGCAAGTTCAATCAGCCCTTTCAGTGCTTTAGCACGTATGAGGTGAGCCTCAAAATCTTTTCTTTGAAACACAAAATCTTTATGTTGCCGTTGATTCTCCACAACCTTCATGCACTTGTCAGCCACCGCTGCTGCCAAATCATCCTACACAGAAAAAAGTGAATAAACAAGAATAGTGCTGCAGAAAGAAGCCAAATATTTTACAATTGTTCAGCAAATACCAACCTGCCTCAACTCTAAATAAAGCCCAGCCTGAGCTTCAAGAGCAGCAACTACAACAAAAACCCAACATATGACTCAAAATCATTGGCAAAAGTGATGAAATAATAAGTGTTAGTGGCGTACACTATAATACACCCTTTCTAACACACTCCTTGCTATTGGTCAAAATTAGTTGAAAACTACAGAATCATAGGTAGGGTTAATTAAATAAAGAGTGCAGCCCACACAATTTTGTGATTCTCACAAGTGCTGTAGAAAGAATGTGATATCATTTCTATAATAATAATAATAATAATAATAAGAAAAAGAATATATACTAACGAACAATAGCAGTAACCAGCACAAAGGATGGAAAAAAACAAAGAAATTACCTCTAACACCCAAATAAGAATTGGTTAATTCTTGAACATCCTCGAGCTTTTCTATTGCTTCAGTTAACTCTCCTCTGAAGTCAACAGAAAAGATATCTCTAATGAGTTCAAACAATCACCCACAAAATTCTCCAACATAACAACCATAACACCAATCAACACAACAAAACAATCACAAAGGAATACCTTTCATACAAAATCGAGGACGTAGCAAGCATAGCCATTCCCTTCGAATTCTCGCGCTTAGGATCCTTGCCCTCAGTTAACTCACTGTTCATGCAGTGCCTCAACACAGTCAAACCCATCCGAAACGCCCCAACTAAAGAAACCCACCCGAAAAAGCCAAAAAGACATAAACTTAGGCCGAAACACACAAATGGGTTGCCGAAAAACACGGTTTTTGATCAAAAAACTCACGTGATCTTTCGGACCTCCATTGCCTAAGGGCGTAGTTGATCATTTTAATGGCATCGCCTACGACCATGTGGTCCTCTAATTCCAAGCCGATGGTAAACGGTCGGAACGATGAAGTGGGAAGAGGAGAGAGTTTAGTGGGAAATGGGTTTGCGGTGAGAGCAAAGGAAGAAGAAGAAGAAGCTCTTGATGATAACTTTGATGCTATGCGAAGCATGGTTGAGTCTGGTGGCGAAAGGTTAGAGAAATGTGTGAGGGTTTAGAATGGTACGAGTGAGTGAATGAGAAGTAAATGAAATGCCTTAAAGAGGGAAGAAGAAGGTTCAGGGTTTAGGGTTCTTAGTTTTACCTACCATATATTTAAATAATATAATAAAATAAAAATAATAATTTGAATTTATCATTCAACTTTTTAATATATATTAATTTTGATTATCATTAAATGTATTAAATATAAAAATTTGAATTTAAAATAAAAATTTCAATTATAAATAATTATTTTAATGAACTATAATTAATTATGTTTAACATTTTTTTGTTGTTGAGAGACTAACAATACAAACACAAATAGATCGTGAGCAAATGTATACTATATTACTATATTAGTTCAAATCGTACTATAACTGTTACCTATTCACAAACTTTTTCCATATTAAAATAGTAACTGGCAACATCTTAAAAAGAATGTGATGATAGTATTATGAAGCATAAAAAATTATCTTAATTAGTCAAATCTCAAACATATATTACAAAGAACACATTTCTTAATAGTTAACATTTCACAACGTAAAGTGCGGAAAAGAGAAAATATGACTAATTAAAAAAAATAAACAAAGCATGCATGGTAGACCACAACAAATAACACATTAAATAAATATAAAAATAAAAGTACTGAGGTCTAACTACAAATATCATTGTGAAAATACACATTAGCACGTAGAAATTTAACATGAGGATATCATTGAACTTCTTAAAAATAAAAGTACTAAGGTCTAACTACAAATATGAGGATATCATTGAATTTCTTAAAAATAAAAGTACCAAGTTGAAATCAAAAAAAAAATTGAAGGACCAAATACGTAATTAAACTAAACTTATTTCATTTTACCTATGATTGATAGAGAGGAAAGAAATATAAGAGAACAAATGAATGAAAAATAAAAGAATGAAAGAAAAATAGGTAAGAAATATAGTGAAAGCAAAAATTGTCTGATTGAAAACAAGTAAAGAGAAAAATGATAGATTTTTTTTCCTTATAATATTGTTTTATTTTTTATTAATTATTTAATAAAATTTTATTCCTTTGTTACAAATAAAAAAGCTTTGAAAAAAAAAACCCATAATCAAATATGATACTATTATGGGATTTTTTTACATTGGTCATGATAAGAACCACTTATCTAGTAGGGCAATTGCTTCTTCTATTATATAAATATATAAAGTGCTTCATTTGCTTAACAAATTTTTAATATATCAATAATATTTTTATTATTTTTATTTTTTAATTTATATATTAAATAACTTTTTTTTCTCTTCCTCACACGCTCAATTAATCATACGTTAGATGAGTACAACCAACTTAAAAAAAGTTCATGTTTCTCTTTCTTTCTCATATGTATATTTTAAAAAATTCATTTAATTTTAAATTAATAAAAATTCGATTAAGAAATTATAGATATTTTTTAATATTTATAAGATTGAATTTATTAATTATAAAAGTTTGTTCATATTTATCAAGATAATTTGTTATTATTTATCGAGATTGTTTGTTAATATTTTATTCGTACAAAATATTATAAAATGTATCACTGTTTTATTTCAAATTATAGATATTTTAACAATAAAATATCTAATTTCAACAAAACTAATGAAAATAAAATAACTATTAATATGTAATTAATTATTTTGTGTATTATACAAATTTTGTGTGTACTATACAAATTGTGACATGCAGTTATAATTTTTTGAAATACTGAAATTATCTTTAGTATTTATAAATTATTTTTCATCTTCTTTTATTTATTTTTTTACGATAAAAATATGTCCTATGATTTTGTTATTTTTCTGTAACATTATTTTCTATATAAAATCGTGAAACTTAAGCATTTTACAATTTGATGAATTACAACAAATAATAATAAAGAAGAAGATAGGGAGGAACTAAGAAAAAATAGAGAAAGTAAAAATCTTATTTTATTAATTTAAAATTAGAGGAACCTTTTAAAATACACATATGATAGAGAAAGAGAGTCGTTAACTTTTTTTTTTTTAATTTGGTGGTTCCACTAACTTAAACGCGTGAGTCAATTACGGATGTGTGAGAGAAAAAAAAGATTATTTAATAAATAAATTTAAAACTAAATATGATAAGGATATTATTGATACATTAAACATTTGTTAAGTATAGGAATTAGTTTGTATCGTGTAGGAAGCAATTGCTATCTAGTAGGGATATATTGATATTCTTAGCATACAGTAGGTCAGAGGCAAGATTGGTTGACCAAATGAATTTTTTAACTAAAAATTGTTTTGGTATACTTAATATAGTCTCATATTGGTTAGGAGTCCAGATCAACATTAGTTTAAATATATATTCCACCCTTCACCTATCGAAGTGCCTTTTAAGGACAAAATCGTGATGGAGCAAGCGAGCTTTAAAGCAAACAATACCTTGGATATGGTGATTGACTATAGTGATGCCATCTCAACAGACATGAGGTCGGAACATTGACGTTGTGGGGATTCGTTCCCTTAGCCATCGACCCCGAGGGCTTATTCCAATACACTCGATACAATTTCACATCGCTTAGGAGTCAAGACCAAGGTCAGTTTAAAAACTCCTTCCTTCTTTAACCCTCCGATGTGCCCTTTTAGGACAAAATCGTGACAGAGTAACCGAGCTCCAAAGCGAACAATACCTTGGACATAGGTAATTGACCCTAGTGATGTTATCTCAACGGACTTGAGGTCGAAACATTGGCGCTGTCTGGGAGGATCCGTTCCTTAGCCCTCGACCCAGGGGCTTGTTTCGGTACACCCAACATAGTCCCACATCGCTTACAAGTCGAGGTCAAGGTCAGTTTAAATATTTCTTCCTCCCTTAACCTACCAAAGCGCCTTTTAATGACAAAATTGTGACTGAACAACAGAACTCCAAAGCGGAAAATACCTCATACGTGGTGATTGACCCTAACGATGTCAGCTCAACGGACTTGAGGTCGAAACAAAAATTAAAATAAATAAATAATTTATAATCACCCTAACGATGCCAAGTCCGTTGCTTTGGAGCTCAGTTGTTCCGTTACGGTTTTGTCCTAAAAAGGCACCTCAGCGGGTGAAGGGAGGAAGGAGTATTTAAACTGACTTTGGTCTTGACACCTAACGTTGTGGGACTATATTGGGTGTACCGGAACAAGCCCCCAAGGTCGAGGGCTAAGGGAATGGATTCCCACATACGGTGCCAATGTTTCGACCTCAAGTCTGTTGAGATGACATCGCTAGAGTCAATTACCGCATTTGAGATATTATCCGCTTTGAAGCTCGGTTGTTCCATCACGATTTTGTTCTTAAAATGTGCCTCAATGAGTTAATGAAAGAAAGTGTATTTAAATTGACCTTGGCCTCGACTCCTAAGCGATGTAGGATTATATTGGATGTACTGAAATAAGCCCCCGAGTCAAGGGCTAAGGGAACGGATTTCTAATATTTCGACCGCAAGTCCATTGAGATGACATCGCTAAGGTCAATCACTGCATCTAAGGTATTGTTCGCTTTGGAGTTCAAATTTTCGTCACAATTTTGTCTTTAAATGCATCTTTTAAGGACAAAACTTTGAAAAAGCAACCGAACTCCAAAACAGACAAGATCTCAGATAGGATAATTGACTCTAATAATATCATTTTAATAGACTTAATGTCAAAACATGATCTAAACTTGTTGGATAAAAAAAATTATAATAAAATTGGCACGTTGACGTGCTAGTTTTCACTTTGGTGGGACGGGTAAGAATTTTCATCCTAAGTAACTGTAAAGGGTCAGTTCCCCTGAACTTAATTTTAGTGAATCAACATCAAAATCAGTTGTTTCCTGCACCTTATTGATTACTTTCTGCATTCCATTAATGAAAGGAGAATGGAAAGAAATGAATAAAGTGTTTCTGTGAGTTAATATAAAAAGGGTTAAAGATTTTAGTAGCCACTTCGTCAAAGGTGGTATTGTTCCTCATCGGAAGTAATGCAGCGTCTTCAATATTGCTGGTTTGTTCCACGTTTTATTATCTCTCCTTAAAAAATTGTGAAATTTGATTTGAGTTTTATTTTGATTTGGATAAGAAATTTTACTTTGATTAAATGAGTGTTTGGTGTTATTGGATACTTGAGGTTTGGATGTGGCGTCATTGTGTGTAAGATGCGGGTGCGGAGTTGTTTTTTTTTTTTTTGAAGGGAGATCCTGGAAATCGTATGGAATTCTGTTTTGGAAGAAATATTTGGTGGGCAAAAATACTTAAGCTATGGAAAAACAATTTCGGAACATGTTTTTAGAATAAAATTTTTAGAACATGGTACTAGTAAAGAGATTCCGAAATTCAAATTGAACTTTCAAAAATAATATTCTAAAATTGATTTTTACATCTGCAAAATTCATTTCAGAATACTTGAAAGTCAATTTTAAACCCTCACATAGGACTGACATTTTAAAAATATAATGGAATGCACAAAGCAAATGAGGAATGTGTAGGAAGCAATTGTCCAAAATAAATGACATACTTGATTTTGTCGTCCCTGTACTTTCACACATAGACAACATACTTTATTATAATGGATCATAATCAATTATCTTATCATTGTAGTATATTGTTTCCGTGAATTTTTTTTTCTTTGTTTTATGAGAAAATAACAATCACTCATGGTAAATTTATCAAAATGGTATAAATTTGATTGAATTTTATGAAAATGGGTAAAATTTAAAAAAAATTATGAGAATAGATAAATTGTATTCAGAAATATGACTCTTTTACATACACGATTTTGACATGTACACTGAAGTGACTAAAAGCATATTTTTTTAATTTTTTTATGAAACTGTGCTTATAAGTCTGATTTCAATTTTGTACTCACCACATTTATATATATATATATTAACACATGAAAAGTTAAACTTGAATCCAACACTGTATTGAAGTAATTTTATGTAATTTTTTTTGCATTTATCTTTTTACAAAAATTAATTTTATCAAAACCCTCAAAACACTTGGCAATCTCAAATCCAAGTTATCAATTAAAATCCACTACCTACTAAGCTTAACCGGTCCCAGGATGCAGCTCAAATTGTATTAAATTATACTTAACATGTGTTTTAAGAATAAAATAAATCTTAAGCAACAAGACTGAACAAAGTAGAAGGCATAATTACTGTGTGCACCAACTTTGAAAAAAAATGATTTTGTGCCATACCCCTTTTTCCATTTTAAGATAGAAGCAGATAATGCTGATGTTATAAAGCAAAAATCCTACAGACATTCTTGTACTTCTATAATTCTCCTCATGGAAAAGAATGCCATCTCATTGAAGTTTAAGATGTAAACATTCTCTAATGCAACTAAAGTTCATAACTTCATCTCACATGTTCTAGATTTTTTTTTTTTCATGTTTCTTGCTTTATTTTTCTCATCCAAAGATGCTGCAAGTTGCCAAATTAGTAGCAGCATGATCCCCCCAAAAATCACTCTACAATATTTAAATAGCAATATTTAAACCATTTTAATATGACAGTTTAGTAGAAAAGAAATCTCCAGCTGGAAGCAATGCATATATGCTCCTTTGTTATGAAAGAGAAAGTAGAAAGTAATTAGCGAAAATAAAGGCAAAAGCTTATCGAGGGTGACAGTGGGAAGTTGCAAAACCGTTTTGTTTTTGTATAAAAAGATAGCACTTGGCACGATCCATACTTGAGAGCGAAATATTTGGAACCTTGAAGCCTCACAAACACTGTCACTCATGCCTATATAGGTTGCATAAACTCTTCAGTTTTGTTGCTGTTCATTGAGCTGAAACAATGGCAAGAATTTCCTTCATTCTCTTCTATCTGCTTGCGTTTTGCTGCATCATACTCACAGGTAATAGCACCATTTCCTCTTCTTCCTTCCATGCTTCCTTTTCAATTTGTAACTTAAAACCTTTTCATGCACTTGTATAAAAAGGATATGTTACCTTAAAAGGATGAAATTGATGGTTTACACTTGTGTAATGATTAATATGAGAGAAAATGCGCTTACATGATTGATTATATGCAAGAATCTCTAGTCCATGAGATGATATGTATTTTTCTTATGATTGTTTTGTTGGGAAAATTCAAAGGAAAAACACCAATGAGATTAAACAATCAAAGATGAGCGAGACCTATATAAGACACTACATACTACTTTGTATCCAAAACTAAGGTATTGGATATATAAGTTTTTTTTTTCAACTTTTTTATTTTTACTCAATGATTCAACATGAGATGACTCAGTGTGGACCGGACTCACACTCAGATATCTAACATGTTTAACTTTTGTTATTTCATGTTTAACTTTTGTTATTTGTTGCAGATGGTGCTCAGCTTATTCTAGTGAACAACTGTGGAGAAAGTGTGTGGCCAGGGATACTCGGAGGTGCAGGGCAGCAAACTCCAAAGGATGGAGGGATGCATCTTGGAAGTGGCGAAGAAGTTGTGCTTGATGTACCAGAAAAGTGGTCAGGAAGAATTTGGGGTAGGCAAGGTTGTAGCTTTGACAATGATGGACATGGGCACTGTCTCACTGGTGATTGCAATGGGAAGCTACATTGTAGAGGGAGAGGAGGGGTGCCACCTGCAACAGTGGTGGAAATGACCCTTGGATCCTCCTCCTCCCCCTTGCACTTCTATGATGTGAGTTTGGTGGATGGCTTCAACTTGCCAGTTTCCATGAAGCCCATTGGGGGTGGAGTTGGGTGTGGAGTGGCCTCTTGTGAAGTGGATTTGAATGTTTGCTGCCCTTCAGCACTTGAGGTGAAGAGAAATGGCAAAGTTGTGGGGTGTAAAAGTGCCTGCTTGGCTATGCAATCAGCTAAATATTGCTGCACAGGGAATTATTCTGACCCTAAAACTTGCAAGCCTACTCTTTTTGCTCATCTCTTTAAGGCTATTTGTCCTAAGGCTTATAGTTATGCATATGATGACTCTAGCAGCCTTAACAGATGCAGGGCTCCAAGGTATGTTATCACCTTCTGCCCTCCTCCAGTGTAAAGGGATTCCAGATGACAGATGAAGTTGAAGCTGCTGTTGTAGAGTTGCAAAGATCTTCAGTTATCAGTGAAGAACTGTTTTCTGGATATTTTAATTCTGTGTTTTTAATCTTCAATTGCCATAGTTATCTGCTTTTTAGAGTCTTAATAGTCATTGTTCTTTGTTATCAAGATAGTTGAAAAGAAGGGTAGATTGATAATAAACAACATTTCACATTTTTGCTCTTATTGTTGGTGGTGCTTTGCTATATATGAAGTTTAATTAAGTTAACTAGGGAATAACTAGCTGCAAATTACACATTCTAGTTACATTAAAAGGGAGCAAAAATTGGAATCATGTGACCAACTTCTTGGAACCAAAAATAAAAACTGAGTAGCATCATTTGCAGTAAAAATCACGGACAAAAATAACCAAAAATTCCGGTTTTTATTTCCATGAAAGTTTCATCAAGAAAGATGAAAATTCAATCCATAGAAGCTTTTGCTCACTAAAATTGTAGCAGGTTTGGTGCACCAAGAATGCTTCCATGCTGGGTCATGTACAATTTTATACACCAAAAAATAGCATATCTCTTCGATAAGAGTGCAAAATTTAGTGCTCACGATTTATCTTTTAAGATACGTCTCGAGCAAGAGAAAGAAAGTTTATTCAACATTTTCTCCTTTTTATTGGATGCAGAACTTTTGGTACGAGTCATGTGGTATCATTCTTTGCATTTGGTTATTCCATTAGCCTCAATCTATGCATGGCTTTCATCTTGGTATAATCAATTTACATTCTTCTCCAACAAGAGATATGTCAAAATGAGGATTCCCTCATTGATCTAGAAAGATATTTAGATGATTTAAAATTAGGAAAGAAGGAAAAGAAGATCTTCATCATTTATTACTCTTCTTTTAGGGTATATTTGGTATTAGATATGTCCTAGGTTGTTCCATCTTGGAAAACAAGAATTGTTCTTCATCATGAGAAGATTCTCTAAAGTAGGATGAATTGAAAAGAAGAGAATATAGAATAACATTTCACATTTTGCTTTAGTGCTAAGGACGCTTTGCCATATTCGTATTTTAATATATTTCAATAAATTGGGATTGGGAATAGTTGGTAGCCAATGTTTTTAAAATTGGACCCATTTTAAACTCTTCATGATATTCGTTCAATGTTGAATAGGTGAAATAAAATAATATTTAAAAAAATTTGTAACCTAGGAACAATGATATAAAATATAACTACACAATATAAACTCTAAGTCTTAAAAGTTTCACTCTGGTTAATTTTTTTGCAAGGTAAAATATGCACTGCAAATTTCAAAATTTTACATCGGATATTATTTTTCTCAAGATAAAAATATATTATGCAAGTCTTAAAGTTCTGAGTCTCCTACCGATTGTTATTTTCGTAAAAAGAACGTTTTACAAGTCTCAAATCTCACATCAATTGCTATTTTTTTTTTTTTTTTCTCAAATTGTGAATGTGCATGTTAAGACCTCAAATATAAAGATGTCCGACAACGTTAAGTAATTTATTGCAACTTCCATAAATTTTGTTTTTAAAGTAAACATTTATCTAAAATAAAAAATATTTCTTAAAATTATATAAATTTAAGATCTTTTATGTATATATATATATATATATATATATATATATATATATAACTGATATTTATATTCAGTATTTAATATTTTATTTTCAAATTGATAATAATTTTTAAAAATTTGATTCCCTGCAACAAATATTTATTTATATTTTGTTCTTTTTATTATATTACCCTTTTAAACTTCTTTTCAAATGTTGTTAGATTTATCTTTTATCTTCTTTAACATGTTTTTTTTATACTTAATTAAATTTTAAGTATTATTAAAATTTTTGGTTTTTATCTATGTACTATGCTGTTTACTTCTTGTCATTAAAGGTATGACATAACAGGTTTTTTTGTCTTTTGATCTCGAACTCAATAATTGACTTATGCTTTCTTTTCAACTTTCTCTAACTAAAGGTGAGTTAATCAACCAATTGGAGAAGGTTGAAAAAAAAGTAATTTTATCAAGAAATTAGAGATAAGAAAAACGGAAATAACAATCATGCCAACCCATTAAGAATAAAATCATACGACATTATACTTAAATAAAAATAAAAAAGTATTTTGAGTACTAAATAAATTAATCTTTTAATAGAAATTCAATTAAAAATATATGAAGTAGTTAAAACTTATTTTAATCAATATATTTATATGATATAGAGTACAATTATTACTTATAGAAAAAGGTATAATACATGTCATCATCCCTCTTTACGTATTTCAATTTAATACACACATGACCAATAGAAATGACTAACATAACTAAAGACCTTGATTAATTTAATCTTTTTTGGTGATTATATATATATATATATATATATATATATATATATATATATATATATATATATATATATTTGGACAAGTTCATTGACTTTTAAAACTGATTTTTGACGGTTGATTATGAAGTTAACTTGTAATAGACATGAGACCGGTTTTCTGACTAAATTGGCCAATCTGGTCAGGTTTGTGAAATATAGGTACTAACTATTACATAGTATGCGCTTCAAACTGCATTGTACATTGAAGCATATAAAAATACTTCAGTTAGTGATGAATAAATAGTTACTCCAGTTGAAGAGCAAATATTTCTGATAGTGACATTAAACTGCATTTTGTTGAGAATATGAATGCTTTGCAGTAAGACTGAATTATGAATCACAAATTTAAAATAAACCTTTGATTAATAATATGAGAATGAGGAAGAATTGGCAGAAAAAATGTTCTGCTACATGCAGAAAGGTAAATACAGTATGCCTTCCTCTCTGTAAAGGATTTTTACTGTCATCTAAATCACACCAACAATATTCTTATTGGTTTAAGGTGTAAATTTTTTACAACCCCATCATAAAAATTGCTGGTTATCCACACTGTTGCACTCACAACCACCACCACCTTCTATATTTTGCTCTCCAAGTGTCCCCTTTTCTCATCTAGTATAAAACTCTATGTGTTGGGTCCATGACTAAATGGATCAAGTATTTGGTCTATATCTTTAGATACTTCTTCTCAGGCTTTATTCTTAGTTTTGTGCTACACTTTGTAAGATAAATAACTTGATTACAAAATCATATTAAATTGAAGAAACCGTTTTCCTTATCCAATAGCACTTCAAGAGTGTAAGATTTGTAAATAATAACACTTAAAGAGACAATGAGATGGTTTCCTTGTATAATAAACTAAGCAAATTTATTTTCTTTGGATCCTCCGCAGAAAAGGTGCATAGATCCAAACAAAGACATGTTGACAATAAACTAATCTCCACCAACAAGTGATAAAGGCTTTGCTTACAATAGTAATGTCCCTTATAAGCAAAAGTCAACTCTCAAAGGAAACAATCTTAGCAGAAGAAAGATGAGTCTCAATGTAGATGTTGAAGAGTTGGTGACTGAAATGGAGGAAGCACCCACTTTTGCTCCATCTATACCAGTCCCCAATGTTCAAGAAATGGTAAGGAATAATCCTCTGCAGGTTCCTGAAAGATACTTTAGGAGTAAAGAAGAACTGGAAAAAGTCAATCACATACCTCACCTTTCATCTGAGGTCCCTGTCATTGATCTAGCACTGCTCTCATGTAGCAACAAGGATGAGTTATTGAAATTGGACGTAGCATGCAAAGAGTGGGGGTTCTTTCAGGTAATTTTTGACCAACACTATTGTCAATTACATACAAAAGTACACATATGGGAACCTACACAAACAAGAAGAGCAATTCTACATAATTATTTTTAACAATAATTGGTGCAACTTGTTGAGAGTAATACAACAGTCACTGTGACTGTTAGAGACACCATAAAACCGTTCATGCAAAAAACTTAAACTTTTAGTATAATTAATTCATGAGATAGTAATTTTAGAATTTCTAGTCAGGTTTGAGTCCTATATTATGCAGAAATGAACAGCATGAGAGAAAATATTACCATTGCAATGATATTTATATTTATATTTATTGATCTATGGTGTTTTATTCAAAAATAAAGATGTAACTTCATGAAATATATCATGGCTTTTAAAAACGTTTCGGGATGATTTTTTTTTGACTGCAATAGTTTGATTCCTGTAGATATATTTCATTGCGGACTTTCTCACTCTAGTAGATTTCTTAATATTGTTTCATAATCTTGTTAAGGAATTTGTTGTTCAACCAGGTTGTTCAACATTGTTTTATTGTTCCTCATCAACAACTTGATCATCATGATCATTTTCAACAACTTGTCAAAATTCAGTTACTAACACCAATCTGAACTTAAGGGCCATAAATGACTACTAATATTTCATTTGATCTTAATGGTTGAGCTTCATAGTGATCCTTTTCATAAACACTTGAAAATCGATCAGACTCACTAATCAGACCATTTTTAAAAAATTGTGTTTCTTGATTCCATGACCCTAGAGCCATTAGATGGGCAATAAAATTTTACCCTTTGAAGTTTTCAACATATCCAATAAAATACTTGTAAATAGTCTTACGGTCTAGTTTATTCTCTTATAGATTATGAGTTCTCACTTCATACACAGAACCATATATATATATAGATTTCCAAGATGTGCATAACTCAAAATATGTATATTCGAGACAACTTTAGCTGGAATTCAATTTAGTATATATAGTCAACTCTCAAACGTGCTTCAACCACAAGACATTGCTCTCATACTTCTCACTATATCGATTAAGGTTTGATTTCTTTTTTCTGCCACGTTACGCTCATTTAGAAAACTGGGCATGTGTATTAGACAACAATCTCATGTTGAATAAAATTTTGTATATTGGACTAGGTGTTTGTCTACTTTTGTACCTACCATAATACTCTCCACCTCACAATCTTAATTTGCTTTTCACACGATTTCTACCTCGACCTTAAAAACTTTAAAGGTGTTTAAGGCTCCATCATTAAATCGAAGTAGGTAAGTATAAAAAGATCACTATAAAGATGATAAAGTATCTTAAACTACTTGCATTCATGTCCTGACAACATATAACATATATATGGATGAGTGACTTTCAATAGGTTTAAGTTTGTCTTTCCAAATTTTGGGATTAAGCTTGTTTTTCCAAATTTTGGGATTATAAATGAACTTCAACATTTGTTATTTAATTAATTTTAAATGTGTATTTTATTTTTAAGTCAGATTTACCTACATAAAATATGAACCATCTGATCTTCATGCAACTGACTGCATGAATGTGCTAACTTCCTAAGGAATCTGGATGTGTCTTTACGTATTGGAATAGTAATGAGAAGTTTGTTCGGATTTTCATCAAATGCTGCTTGAGATTGCAGTTACTTACTTTTGCTTGCAGATAGTAAATCATGGTGTTAAGAAAGAGCTTATGCAGAAAATGAAGGATGCAACAGCTGAGTTTTTCGATCTTCCAATAGAAGAGAAGAAAAAGTATGCAATGGAATCAAACGATATACAAGGTTATGGGCAGGCTTATGTAGTGTCTGAGGAGCAGATACTAGACTGGTCAGATGGACTGATGTTAGTCACATGCCCCACCCGCTACAGGAAACTTCAATTGTGGCCAAAAACTCCTGAGGGATTCAAGTAGGTGCTCCTCTCAATTGAAAACTATGCATACTACTTTTGATCAGTTCATGAAATTCAAATACTAATGCAGGGAGGTAATAGAGGCATATACAAGTGAAGTTAGACGAGTTGGTAAGGAAATACTTGGTTCATTGTCAGTGATCATGGGGATGCAGAAGCATGTTTTTCTTGGACTACATAATGAATCATTGGAAGGTCTTCGTATGAACTATTACCCTCCTTGTAACAAACCTGAGCAAGTGCTTGGTCTGAGTCCACACTCTGACACAAGCACCATCACATTGCTCATGCAAGATGATGATATAACTGGGTTAGAAATTCGACACCAAGGAGGATGGGTGCCAGTGACTCCAATATCAGATGCTCTAGTTGTCAACCTTGGAGATGTTATTGAGGTACTTAATTTGGCGAAAGCATTAAAGAGGTGCATTTTCTTTTGGGATTTCAAATGAAGAAGTCATGACAAAAAATAACACTGAAGTTAAACATAACTTCAATTAAAGAAGTCGTGTCTCGGTAACATGATTTATCGATTTTTGTAAAAAAGATTTTTACACCTCTTTCGTATAAAGTAAAACAAAAAATTGCATCTGTTTGGTGTCTTTACCCTTTATGTCATGTATTTAGTTCCTGCCTTTCTCCATATAGGTTGTTTTCAGTTCTTGAAGATAATTGTTTCCTTTGATTTTTCATTTATGGAAATACACCTAGTTGTAAACTGCAAATTCAATTTTGAAGAAAATGTTTCCAATGACTAAAGACATGTTTTAGAGAATGCTTTAGAGTTAGAAAAAAGTAGCAGAAAATGAATTCTTTAATCATCCACTCTTGTTGTGAGTGTCTTCCTTTTGCAACCATTGCAGATCTTGACTAATGGCAAATACAAGAGTGTAGAGCACAGAGCAGTGACAAACAAGAACAAGAAAAGGCTTTCTTATGCATTATTTGTGAGCCCAAAGGATGATGCGGAAGTTGAGCCCCTTGATCATACGATAGATGCTGAAAACCCCAAATTGTACCAAAAAGTGAGGTTTGGAGATTATTTGAGACAATCTATGAAGAGGAAAATGGAGGGAAAAGCACACCTTGATGTGGCAATGATATAGTATTCTGATACGAGGAATAAAGATGAATAAGAAAAGAAAGCTTACAAGTACTCCCTCCTACTGATTTATGAAGTGTCAATTGTGTTTGTATAATAATAAATGTCATCTACATTAATTTGACTTGAATCTTTGCTCCACTTAATGCAAGTTTGTCACTGTTATTCACTCATCTCTGCTTTTCCTGAGAAGGATAAGAGTTTTTTTCTTATTTGTTTCTATTCTATGGTCTAAGACTCTACACACTAGTATTCAGATTTTTCAATTTACATAAAAAAGAGTTAATAAAACTCAGTTGTGGGGGAGATATTGTGAAGAAGTAGTCTAGGATCATAAGATAATTTCTCTTCCAAGTTCCCTAAAACACAACTGAATCATAAGATATTGTGAAGAAGTAGTCTAGGATCATAAGATAATTTTTTATGATATTTTTAAAGCAGTACAAAAATTAATGATATTTATTTGAAGAATTTTGAAAGATTAAAAAACTATCTTGTATACAAAATACAAATTTCAATTCACTTTTTTTTGTCTATAGAACTTTTTATATATTTTTTTCTATATAAAAAAATAATAATTATAGTAAATAGTTTAGATAAATAGACAATATCATCAACACTCTCCATCCAATATAATATCTTCTGTTTATTTAAATCCTTTAATCACATTTTGAGAAATACGACGTAATCATGTGACTCAAGATAAACATAAAAATCTAATAAAAACCAATCCACATGAAAAGCAATACACAAAGACAGAATTCATGTGTAACAGGGATCAATACCATTTTCCATAAAAATCAATAAAAGTTTATGAAAAAATAAAATCATTAACTAATTATAATAAGTAAAAAAGAAAACTATAATCATGATATAACATAAGACTGTCATGTAAAAAAAAAATAAAGACCAAATACATATATTGATAAAAGGTTATACAATAAACTACAAAATCGATACAAACCACACCATAAAAATTAGTTTGATTTGGTTTAAATTTTTTAAGTTCAAACTACATTAGGTATAATTTTTATATTTGATTTGGATTTTCTAACCAAAACACGTCAACATAGATGACAAATACATAATATAGATAACGAATGATACACTACAAAATTCTTAATTTTAATATGGCTTTATTAATACACTACCAATAAGACAGGCATGTATTGGAGATTTTTCAAACCACAATTAAGTGTCGAGATATTTAATAGACCACAGTAAATCACATTTCTCTTTTTTCATTTACATGTTTTAAATTATTTTTTATTACAATTCATGTTTTCCTACATTAACAGTTTTGTTTGTTGCTCACACTTTTGACAGTCTGTTTCAATAGAAGAATTTTTGAAATTATCGACAAAAAAATTAAGAAGAAATATGCATCCGTGTGTTACATCTCATTATCAATGAATTTTAGTAAAGAATAAATTGATATTTCATTTATCAATAGATCAAATTCGTTGATAATTATCGATGAATAATTTAACAGTCAATTTGCTGATAAATAAATTAACTGTTAAATTATTTGTCAAAAAAATTTGTCATTAAAATTAATCGTCAATTTATCTATCAATAATTACAGACAAATTTGATCCATTGGTAAATTTCATCGATAATGATAATAGTAATAATAATAACAATAATAAAAAAATAACGATAATAGTAAATATTATTATTATTATTGTAATAATAATAAGTAATAATAAGTAATAATAAGAAAAATAATATAATTAATAATAAAAATCATAATAAAACTCCAATTTAGTTTTTTTTTATGTATGGCACGTCATTTCTAAAATTTTGTGATAAATTTTAGTCTGATGCAATTTTTTTTATAAAACTCCAAGTTAGGGATGACGAACCTTACAAAACTTCTACTTAAAGATGACAAATAAACAACCCACGTCCAAGTATTATTTCAAATTTATTTTGATTTTGATGGAAAATATATGTATTGATTAGATAGAATATGTACAAATTTTTTCTTTGTCCTCATTCTTCTATCCTATTTAAATCACTCTTAGTTTATTAAGTACCTTAAACTTATTTTCACTATTCTCTTTATGTTTCTTTCAGTGAAGAATTATTGTTTCGGGACACAATTTTTCATTTTTTCTTTTAATAATTCAATTTGTTCGATACCCACTTAATTTACTTAGATCTTCAAGGTATTATACCTCTCATCACAATCTCAATTACAATTTTTTTCATTTTACAATTATATTCAAGTTATGTATTGCATGTCAAGAAATGTAAACTACATATTCATCAAATTAGATCCATTTTAGGAGACACATTTAATCATTTATGTTATTTTTAATATTTCTATTTATTGTTTATTTTGTATCACTTAAGAGTATCTCATTATCAATTTTTAAGTATAAAAGTGTGTGAATCATTACATTATTATTATTTGGTAAGGTAATCTAAAAAAGCTTATCTTTATTTTCTCTTTTGTCCTTAATTTTGTTTTATCTGAAAAACTTTTTTCACTATACAATTTTTTATTTTCTCAACGGTTCAACTTGTTTAATATCAAGTTTACCCAAATCCTCAAAGTAGTTTTTCGCTCTCAACATCTGCAAAAAGTAATATATGCTGTCATGAAATTTCAATTATATATAACTTTTTACTCTTTTATATAATTAATTGATATTTATACAATTTTTATTTGATACTTTTTTCACATTTATGTAATTATAACTTTTTTCTTAAAAGTTTACATTAAAGAAAAGAAAATATATGTCCTTTTATATTGAATCCTTAACAATATATTTTTTCTTGATTGTGATTCTTACTTTTTGTTAAAAAAATTATTTAATTAATATTTAAGTTAATATATATATACTGCTCGAGTAGAAGGAGAATGAAACATAAATTTCATTCTTAATAAAGACAAGAACGAAAGTAGGTATAAGTTTTAGTTAAAACACTAGGACAAATATAATCAAATTCTCACTTCCCTCTTTGCCATTCCTAAATGTAATATTTTTCTTTAATTTATCGTCAGAATAGTTATTTTTAAAGTAAATATAATAATTTTTTCTTTTTTTATAAGTCAGAATCTTAAATATCAACAAATTCTAATGAAGGAAATCTTACCTGACTCACCTCTTTAACTTATCTTTTTTATATAATTGTTACAATCAATATGCTCTAAGAGGTGGATTGATGTAACCACAACCTTAAATTGCGCAAGAAAACTTCTATATTTTATACTTTTTCTAGGTCAAAAAGATAAATAAAATAGAAAAGCATTGATATACTAGAATTCATTCTTCATTAATTATTCATAAAGTGAGAAATATGATCATTTGTAGGTGACGTGTGGTAGAGAAATAGGAAGACAGTGAGATAGAACAGTTGGTGAACATTATTGATAACTGAGAAGGAAACATGTTGGAATCAAACAAATTGTTTGACTTCGTACCATTTCCAACTTACCTAAGGGGTTGCTTTCAAAACTGAAGATCCATCAGGAAAAAACAAATTCAATTATCAAAGAAAAGTTTGAACAAACGTTTAAAATGACTTGTCCCCATAAAGAATCGCTTTGCTTATAAAAGCAAATATACTTCAGAAACACACTAACATAGCAGAACAAAGATGAGTCTCAATGTAGATGAAGATTTAGCAACTGAAGTGGAGGAATCACCCTCCTTTGCTCCATCTGTATCAGTAGATAATGTTCAAGAAATGGTAAGAAATAATCCTTTTCACGTTCCTGAAAGATATTTGGCGAGTCAAGAAGAATTGGAGAAAGGCAACCATATGCCTCACCTTTCATCTGAGATCCCTATTATTGAGTTGTTGAAATTGGACATAACATGCAAAGAGTGGGGTTTCTTTCAGGTCATTTCTTCACCAAAAGAATTAAGTTTACTCACTTTTTTCAACCAGCACTACATATAAATTTGCTTAATACTTGACCCTGCTGTTAAATGATTATGAAGCTTCTGAGTTTTTAATCTGTTTAATCATATTAGTCTTTATAATACAAATTTAAAATTTTTAAAGATTTTATTTAACTCTCTAGTTATTTGCTTTATCCTTTGTCCAAAAGCTCCAGAGGGGTTCAAGTAGGATAGAGGAGCCTGATCTTAGAAATCAATATGATTAAGAAAGGAAAGTAGCAATAAGAGAAAGTGGGAAAATAAAAGAAAGTTTAGAAGTACTCTCTCATGTTATTTACCGAGTGTTTGAATGTGTTTGAACAATATTAAATGTCATATACATCAACCACAGTGAGAGTCTCCACTCTCTTATTAATGCAAGTCCATTTCACTATTTCATTCTAAACCAACTTTTGTAATCTCAGCTGTTATTCCACAAATCTTGCCATCTTCATCTCAGTTTTCTCTTAGAAGCATGGCACTTTCCTTTATCCATCTCTTAACCATCTTAATCATTGATTGCATGACACTCACATCTGTTGAGTTGTAATGCTGTCAGTTCCATTGGAATCTTTCCAACAAGAAATTACTGTATGAGCTGACACTATCACATGTTCATTGTTTGGACACAAATCTGCACCTCACATAATAGGTTTTTTCAAGTCACAGGAAAGAATTAAAATTTTCTGAATATATATATATATATATCATATGAAGATTGATCAGAACAATTAACATGTTTTAATCCCAAACCATACAATCTATCCTCCAAACACCCAATGATAAAGGAATTCGAGGTTATCAATTTTCAGATGATTTCCAAACTCCTTCACAAGATTTTAGGACCACTTCACTGTACCCTTCTAGAATGATACCAGAGCTTTGTCCTCTACATATTTCATATTGAAAATAAACTTCAGGACCTAGGAAGAGAAAATTTTCCGTTTAATATTTGTACCATTTCATCAGAGATCTCATTTTATTGTATGATATATCAAGTATCTTTTTCTTAAATATTCTTAAGTAAATGACATTGTTAGGAAAAGTAATAAATATTATAAATTAATGAAATAAAGTTTTTCTCTTTCAATATGGTCAGAATGAGTTGTATCAGTACTTAAGTCTCACCCCTCTATTTTACCTTTAAATATAAATAAATAATATTAATTAACTCTGAAAATAAAATATGAATAATTTGAAACAATAATACAAATTACTAAAAAGTTTATCATTAACCTAATAAGCTAACTTTCTTAAAAAATATGAAGTAGTTGGGAAAAATATTTGGAAATAGGACAGTTTGAATGGCTAAGTCTAAAGAGGTAGGACATTTTTATGCATAAGGCATCTTAGTGGTCCCCCAGCTTGAAAGTCTCAAACCCATTATTCAGAAGAACAGGTGGTAGCAGAGGACCACAATGCCTTAAAAACACAAACTCCAGCAATTTAACCACATTATTCAAATTCCAATGCACACAAATGTCAATGGAAATTCATGACAATTTTGGGCATACTTGGCTTCCAATTACAAAACATCAAATGAATGTTCACATTTGCCAAGTCCAATTTTCCTTCTCACAGCTAATTTATTAAAATATGGTCTTTGGAACCCAATTAGTGTGTAGAGAGTCTCTAATCAAACTACAATTAGACACTGGCAAAAGCAAAAAAGACTAACAAAAACATAGAAAGGACATGCAAGAATGTAAGTTTTAGGTCTCAGTTGTGTCTGAGCTTATTACAATCTCTTCCGTTGAAGAGATAGGTAGTTTGCACCCTGAGCTAAGTTTGTGCACATCCTGGCTGGAGCATATGAAGATTCTTCTCACCATATTACAGAATTCACTGCAAGAACATAACCATGATACCAATCATTATACTTGATATTTATATTAACGATAAGAAAGAAGTTGTTGCATGAATAATTGGTTAGTATAAACAAGGAAGTTTAATTATGGTTAGTTTACAATATCACCATTCTATTAACAAAGAGATGCAGATATTCTCTACTTTTCCAGAGTTATTCTAATTTAACTTTATCACATATGACAATTAAACAAATAAAATATATATGGTGATCATCAAAAATATAAAAAAGTATTGTTGCCTAATCATCAGCTGAAATTCTTCCCCTATTTTTTGATTCATATTCTGCATTACCAATTCTCTAAACAGCACTTTTTATTACTGGGTATAAAGAGATACTCACGGCCATGGATCATCACCAACAAGCATCATATCCCCTTCATCATCAGTGAAGACAATTTCCCACTTGTTCCTGTGCTGAAGCTGTCCCTTTATGTCAAACATCTTCTCCAATTCATCTACAAGTTTTTCATACCCATCCAATGTGGTCAAGTCCACAGCACGACCCACTGCAACCCCCTGCATTTGAACCTTTTTTGGCATGTTTTGGAACCCAACAAAAAGTCTTACTTCAGTAATTTTTCATACAAGACATAAAACACTAGCTTTTCTATCTAAATAAACAACACATGTGACATGTCAAGCACCTTAGTGCAACTTCTGCTACAAACTTGCTTGTTTTGAGTCTCTTTTGGCGATACTTGTAGCTGTTCTTGCTTCCATTCTTTAGAAGCCTTTGAGATATCAGACTCATGGTTTACGTCAGTTCTGGCCTCAGATGTGACTCCAGATGCATTATCTACAGAAGGAGAGCTGCTCCTTGTATGATCAATAAGGTCAATGCCAAACAATCTGCAGCCTGTTGCAGGCTCTACTTTGCTGGTCTCCTTGTCCACCTGGTCATGGCAATGCTCATTGTTCAATCTTTCCGAGTGAGTTTTTGAAATAGGCGAAGCTGATATGCTCTTGCTATCATCAGTTGTGTCAAGATATAGATGACAAGAAGAAGACAGCCAACTTGCTTTTCTCTGATTCATTGATATACCATTGCTGCTGTTATGATGCCACATGTGAGCACTGCTTTCACTCCTTTTGCTTTCTGCCATAACACCAAGTTGTGTAATATCAGACTGTTGCAGCCCAGCATCCCAGAAAGTAGGGGCAATTAATGGTGTGTCTCCTTCGAAAGTGAAATACCAGTGTCAAGAAAGATTGATCAATACAAGACTTGGGAGTGAAACATCAATTTGGACCCTGAAATTAGCACCACCTGGAACTTTGGTCCTTGGTATATTATGAGAAACAACAACTTTAGTCTTTTAAATTGAAACCACTAGTCAGTTTAGTCCTTGATATTATGAAATGGTGAGTTTGTTAAGGACTAGATTCTCTTTGCTAGGAACTAAATTGATTGATGATGCCAATCATAGAGACTAAATTGACCATGGTTATATAAGTTAGGAATTAAATTTTCTTATTCACAATTATGAACCAAGTTGATTGGTGATATCAAATTCAAGGACGAAATTGATGTTTTACTTAGAACTTCAAAGGATTAAAAGAGGTAATTCCTCACCAAGATCTGGAACTTCACTAGCTTGTCGAGGCCTTTTATTCTTTACAACAACAGGTTGCGATGATATTGTTGTAGGAACAGAAGCCAGAATTGGTTCTATCTCCCATGGTGAAACTCTATCAGGTCTTGGAAAAGATGGAGCTTCATCCCATTGAACCTGGAAATAGATAATAACAATAGATTAACACCACAGAACCACAAGAAATAACTATGGTGAATAGTAGCAAATGCAAAGACAACAATACCTTGAGTGATCGCCATTTTGAATTTACCCAATGAGGGGAAATATCCTCAACTCCAATTATTGTGCCCGAAAATCTGATAAACCATGTTTTAGAAAATCAAAATGAAAATGTCACACCACAAAGACAAAAACTGGAGCAGTAAATTTTGGTACCTTTTGTCTGTTTCAGCAGAATCATCCCCTTCAGGCCTCGTCTTCAATCTCATGCCAACAATACATTTTTGGTTGATAGCCTCTAAATACTTGTTCACACTTACAATAAACTGGCTTGTCCTACGCAAACAAAATCTCCATATCAACAATCTTCCATTGATTACTCGATAGTAACATTATAGTATGCATTTTAGTTATGTTTGAAAAAAAAAAACTTGAGAGTATAGTTTTTTCTTTCTACTTATTTTTGCAACAGTTAGAATTTTTACCTTGGCTTATAATATACAACAAAAAGAGTCTGAGTTGCTACAGCATGAGAAGCAGTTGCAAGAACTCCTAGGTGCATGCTCTGACTAGAAATCACAGATGATGGCATGCTGCTTTGAACAGGAGTAAGACGCCTCACTCCAACTCGCAGTTCTCCATTGCTCCCTCTACACACAAAATCTTATTTAACTAAGGCTTGTGCATTCAAAGAGACAAACGTATGGTTTTATAGTTACAGATTTTCTTCTGAACCATATGAAGGAAACCAAGAAAAAAGAAAGCATCAAATCAAACGTATGTACCTCAGAAACACAAAGGTGTCTCCAGCAACTAATCTCTTGGAAGTCACAAAAGTACTCCATCCGGTTGTGAGCAAGTGTCTACGCGGCTGACCTGGATAGAAAGGAAAATAGATTAAAGGCATCAACATTAGGCCACTAGTAACCACAAACCAAGACCCAAATGAAAAATGTCCATATACTTTACCTCTAAAGATATGCTTAAAGCGCCATTCATATCCATGAAGATCCTTAGCAACCAATTCCTGAGTTGGGGTTGATTTTGACATGTCCTGAGATGGAAAAAAATAAAAATAAGAACATTGCCTTTGTAAACATCACAAGGCAAAGAATTGGTGATGGAACCAAAACAAAATCAAGTTAAACCAAAGAGATATATTACCAATGCAGGAAGACACTCAGTGGCATGCTTCCGGAGGACAGAGAAGCCACCATGGGTGCTTGTGTCAGAGGCGGTTAAGACCTTGCAGAAGGAGTGAACTCTTGGCCTTGGAACTTCAGAAGGGCACGGATCAGGGCATGTAGGCTCAGTTTGCTAAGACATTTGTTCCATTAGAAATCTAAATAATAGAGAAAAGAATCTAAGGTTGACCATGAATATTTTTTGAGAATCATATGGGGTATCTACATCCTTACATTATTTTCCGGCACCAGAGTAATCTGTGCATAAACCTCATCTGTTTCTTGTTCAGCCTAAACATGTCACAATTCAAGCCAACTTTTAGTTTTCCATTCAACCTTTACGACACAATTCAAGCTAATCTAATCGTTTTATCAGAGACCACACAAGATATGTATGAAATAGAAATAGGAAGTAGAACCAGAAGGAGAACACTTAGTTAATTAATAAAGAACTCAAGACCAAATTTTGCATGATAACTCCAAAACCAAGATGAATATTTGACCAATTTTCTAAGAACCAAACAAGATTTTTCATTTTATTTTCCTCTGCCCTCAAAAATAAAAAGGGTGAAGAAAAACGAAAGAAATTAGGATCAGACAGAATTACCAGTAAATGGACGTTGACGACACGACACAGGATCTCGGAGGGAAGTTTGAACAGTGGAATCCTTTGATTTAGTTCCTGATTTGTTGATACTTCTAACTACAGCCGCAAAAGCATATAAAGTAAAAAAGCAGTTAAACAAAATTAGAAAGAAAAACATAAAAGCCTCAACCAAACAAACATGCATCCAACAACACCACCACCACCACCACCAACATTCTGAGACAACCTACGACCCCATATAAAAAGAACAAAGATTTTTCCTTAAATAACTAAAACCCAACCTGTTCCATGTGCCCCTGAGGGAAGTAGAAGACCCTTTGGCCTGCACGAGGGATTTCCACATGGGATCCTGCACACGCCTTCCACAGCTGCTCGTAGAGCTCATCTTCTTCACCACGGTGCAACGACATCGTTTAGAGTTGAAACCGAAAACCGCTGATGTTGCTGTTAGGTGGCGATTTCGTTTTCAGTTGAGAGATGTTACTTCCTTCGATGAATGAACTAATCTAAATCCGTGACATCATTGATGATTGTGATAAGGGTGTGCAAAGCAAAGTAGTAGCAGTAGTGATGATGATCACCGTGTGATGGTGTCACAGATGATAACTGAAACGAATGATTATGCGTTGACAGGGAATTTATGAGAGGAAGCAGCTTTTGGAATCGTGTCTGCTATGCTACCTCCTGCTACCGTTACAGACACCTCTCTCTGTCTCTCTCTCTCTCTCTATATATATATATATATCTAGATACACTCCGTATATGTTAGTGTAAGGATGCTACCACATAACAACTCCGTTGGAGGGTGTGTCCGTTTTATAATAAGACCCTGTCATTATCTATAGTGGTGTGTGCCGTAGCACCTGTGTACACTGTTTCTAACTATTCACAACATGCAGTGAAAAAAAATATCTCATAAAACATTTTTATGAGATGTTAAAATAACAACATTAAATAGGATTGGGTTCCTTGAAATTTATTTATTTTTAAAGTTATTAAATAAGATAACATTTTATTACATTTGAGTTTAAAAGGAATATAATACTATGTCACCAGTGTCATGCTTAGTTTCGGGAGTGAAATAAAAACTAAATAAATTGAGAATAAATAAAAAAAAGTGAATGCTAACATGTTTGGTAGAAAAAATAAAGAAAAATAGTTTTTTCTTTAATTTAATTAATTTAATAAATATATTAGTTAAATTCTATAACTACCATTGTACTCGACAAATTCATTGACTAACCCATTAAATTCAATTTATAATTAATTGTAGTATTGAATTTGACCTACCAATTAAAGTAAAAGTCTGGAATAAATTTATACACACTGTGAATTTCCAGCTTAGCATTGACAAGTTAGTAATTAGTGAGTAGTACTTGATATGTGAAAGTGAAGGTGTGAAAATTCAGATATATAGAAAAAGAATATTAAGCAAAAAAAATTATTTATTATTTTAATATTAACTTTTATTAAGTATTGTTATTGTTACAATAAAAAACTAAAAAAAATCACAATCTAATTTAAAAAAATTGTAATCAATTATATAATAACATTTCAAAACACCTAAGGTTACATAATTGAATAATTTTGATCTTCTCCTCCTAAATGGAGCTGCACGAAGTGAAAGTGGGTCTCTTTCCATCATACTTGCCAAACAGGGCGTAAAAATCTATATGCATCACTACTATATAGATATGCTCGACTAATGCTAGATGAATAAATTACATTAATTACTTTGAAATTACACAAATATTTTTTCAACACTTACCACAAACTTTCTTATAGAATATAGGCTATAATATTTTTTAAATACTTAGTTTGGTAAAAAAAAGTTCTTTTTTTATGTACGAAAATTATGACTTTTAGAAATAATAAGCATTATGATAGTTGGAAATCTAAATTAGTTGTGACTAATGGAAATTATTAAATTTCATTTGATTGATAAAAAGTATCGTGACAAATATTTATGAAGAATTTTTAGAAATCAAAGAGTAATGTGTTGTTTTTTACTGATATATTTAATAAGATATTTTTTAATTTTATTTTAACTCGAGAAAGTTAGATTATATCATCTCTCATGAAAATGTTTTCATATGGAATATTACTAAAAAATTATTATTGGAAAACATTATTTTGCTTGAATAATATTTTTTTAAAATAGTAAATGAAACACTACAAGCTTACTTTTTGAACTTCATACATAAAACTAACACTATACCACATGTATTTTTGAAACATAAAAATGATGTTTGTGTAATAATTTTAAAACAATTAAGGAAGGTAAGTTAAAAAAGAAAAGAAGTAAAAAAATATATTTCTTTTTGTTTTAAAAACCAATCCAGTCGGTTTGAAAAATCGATGTCTTAAACTAGTGTTTGGTATGTTTGAATAAAAGGAATCAATGTAAAAATTAGTAAACCGGTCTACGTGAAGAAAATTGACTAACAAGTCAACAAAAATATTTTTCTACAAAATTATATTTTAAAATAAAAATTTCTTAATCCAAAGTTATTTTTTCCTTCAAAAAAATAAAAAAATGTAAATATTGTTGAAACCTAAATATAAATATTATGGTATGTTATCTGTCTATATACACACATCTATCTATCTATATATATAACTTATGAATTTTTTTAATGTTAAAATTTTATAAAATATGATATTTTTAGTTTTAAATATTATTAAATTATGATATTATACTTATCTCATGGTATTTCTTGTATTATTTTATTGATACATGTTCAACCGTTCAACCTTAAATTATGTTTTGACTAATTCAGTAATAAGTATAATCTGAAGAGGTAAGTTTTCAAAACTTCATGAATAGTGAATATACATAGATATCTTATTACCTTTTTTCTTTTTTTACTAACAAGGGTAATTTAAAATAAACAAACTAATCTCGTATAACTTGCGTTTTGCATAGACTAAATATGTGTCAGTTTCTCTAACAACTACTCTATCTTTTTTTAATTTGTTACTATTTTGTATAATGTTTTGTGCTTAATATTTTTATTTATAATTTCATCATTTCTATATTAGTATATTTTGAATTGATAATTATTCAAATATAATGAGTACAGATATCAAATTACACTATTATAGATTACAAATTATTTATATTTGTTTGCACTTGCGTACAAATAAAAATAGAAATTAAATTCTCTATTTTACTTTAATATTATTTTGTATTTACTTGCAATAATAAATTATTATTTAAGGAGAGAAATTATGTATATTAATAATAGGTTTGACAGATGAAACGGTAGGCAGAATAAATGGGCAGTGGTGCTACCCGTAATAATAACAAGTTGGGTAGGCGCTTGTGAGGTTGGCGTAACGGAACGTGAAGTTAACGGAGCCGTTACGATAAGTCAGTCCCCGTTAGCACCCGTCCTTTTCCATGTCTGCTTCGAAGCAGGCAACAGCATTGGCTCAAGTTACCCGGCACTGCCAATTTCATAGGTTTTTTTGGTACTAATTCTGTTTTATTTTCAGAAACTTCGTCCCTATGCTTTTTTTAACATTTTCTACCTATATTTATAAATTTAAATATAGGTATTCTTAGAATTCGAAGTACTCTTATAATTTTGTTCTGAAGAGGATATATAAATGAGAGTTAAACTAAATTATATGAGACTATTATTTAGTATTTATTGTTTAGTTTAATATTATCTAACATAATACTATCTTCACTGTTAATAATGAATTATATGGAAATTTTTTAGTTAAATTTAAAATTATATTGTTAGTTCTTTATACAAATGGGAGAAAGTATGAAGAGATAATAAACATGAGATAAAGTTAGTAATACAATGAAGAAAAATAATGAAAATAAAAATTATTTAAACTAGTGATTCAAACTTAAATATGAAAATTGGTGATAATTACGAACTTGCCACTGATATGTATTTGTGGCCCAACAAAGCACGTCGTAATCAACCTTTGAACGGGTCCAACCGTCTTTTTTTATCTCTTTGTCTCTCTTCCTTCTTTTTCTATTGTTTCAGGTCTAACAAAACATTTTCCAGCCAGAAAAAAAAGAAAAAAAAAAAAAACGTTTTAGCAAAATATAGTTTAGTGGTCCTCCTCCACTCTCATGAAAACCCTAAAAGAAATAATAATAATAATAATTTTCAAATTAAATTTTATTTAAAGATTACCGTAGTATTAAGAACATTTAAATAATTTACTATTAATTTTATAAGTTACTTTTTATAATTTTTTAAAATTTTAATGAATGTAAAACTTAAAATACAGCTGAAATTATTAAATTTTGAATAATTATGATTTTTTTATTTAATTTTTAATTTATGATCGCAATTTTTATATTTTTTGAAATCTATAATTTTTATTCAAACCTCAAATTTAGCATGTTCATTAATTTAAACTTACCATCAAATAGTTTAATTTATTATACTTAAAAATAAAACAAAATGCTGTATATAACTGAAACCTTGTGAACTTTGTTTATGTGTATACACACACCCAAAGCGAGTTGGTAAATTCTGGAATTTATGATGCCTCATCCCCAGGTTTTTTTATTTCTCTTCAAAAACTTCACCTTCCTTTTTAACCTATTATTACATCACTTCCTAAAAATATAAACTATGCTTTCCACCTTCCTTCAAACTCCCTTCATACAAATTTTAATTAAATGACATTTATTATAATTGTTTAATACTCTGACCTTCCTTTCCTCAATATAATCTTTCATATTATTTACATTTACACCTTTCTGTAAACTTTTTCCTTTCATTATTTTCACTTTCATTTTTCCATTTAAAATCAATATTGTTGTGTACTAAATACTTCTTATATTTTTTTTATGCTGATTATTATTTAGCATGCAAGCCTAATTACTATAAAAAAATATTTCATATAGCAACCTTCTATTATGTCCAAACTGTTTCACTAATATTCTATATAAGATAATTAACTCTTTTTCTTTCAATGGCTGAAAATAATGTTCAGTATGAGTTGATTAAAGATGCTCCTAATTAAAAAGTTCTCATCCAATAATCCATTCGTTGAAATAGTAGATGTTGATTAACACCTAAGTAATACTAATTACTTAATTATTTCATTAAAATATTTTTTGATTTTGTAAGTGTCAAATATTTATCTTCAAATATGTAGTTCTTTTTTGTTTCTAAGAGTCTCAAAGATTTTTTTTTTTTTTTTTTTTTTTTTTTTGATTAAAATTTTTTTTTTTTTTTTTTTTTAAATCTTTTTTAATGATATGTTTTTTTTTTTTTATTTTTAAAATTTTTTTTTTTAATTTTTTTTTTTTTTTTTTTTTTTTTTTTTTTTTATTTTTTTTTTTTTTTTTTTTTTTTTTTTGTGAGCAACATTTATGCTTATCTCTTCGACCAAACACTTTATAAGGAATAGTCTATATGATCTCTAATGTAAACTATCCTTTCTAAAGTATATGTCATATTTTTTTAATCTAGAAATAGGATAGTATATTTTGAATTATATTTTTCTCAACAATTGACCCCTTTAATCAATCAAACTCAAGTTTCACCAAAAGATTATATTCTGAATCTTACTTCCTATAGTGTATTATTGAAGAATTGAAAGAGCTTAAATCAAGTTATAAATCCCTTTATCTTTATAGTTTTTTTTAAGGATCGATTATATTTTTATTGATGTTGAGATCTGTTCACAACAGTTCCCTGCTGTGTTCATAAATTTCTTATAAATCCTGGTATCATGTACATTATTAAATTATGTTATGATGAATATTTGGTACTTGAATTTGAAAAAATAAAATACAAAGTTGATGGATTATGATTCTATTTATTTTCATACACAAACTTACTCTTTAAGCAAAATCTGGTCTATTAATATTTAAATCAATTAATTTGGATTTTGGCGGCATATCTTAATTCCCATAAATATCTATATATTTAATTCTTATTTTCTACATTTATTTATTTGTATAATCCTCTTGCTATACCGAATTCAAAACTTATTTCAAATATTGGAGATTTTTCATATGGAATTAAGGTAATTCAAATATTATAAATTTTAAAATAAGAATGTATATTTGATGATGCTTATCAAATTTTGTTTTTTTTTTTATTTAAATATTGTTACTCAATCATAAGACATAATTTTTTTTCCTACACTCAAAATTTTAACACAATAAATTTATAAGTGTTCTTACAGAGGTTTAGAGGGTTTTCGATCTTCATACTTTGGTCTTCGATCTTGGTGGCAGTCTTCGGTCTCAATGGAGGACTGGGAAGACACTTGCAAAAGATACTCTGTTGCCAAAGTCAGTACATGGATGTTGGACAAGCAATATTGAGATTGGATTAACGTACCTTTTTGAACCCATGCAAATTGTATTTATAGAGGTCAAAACCTGTACGGAAGCGTTGTGATTGGTCGAGGTTCCTGGTCGTGGTAACTTTTAGTAGGTGGTTGTTGTCAGCGATTGTTGGCTGAATTGGCATTGCGACGTCAAGCAATAGGCGAACACTAGTCGATTGTGGTCGTCTGCTTATCAGTCTAAACCGTGTAGTGCTAGGCCATACCAGTACACTTGCCTGCCAAGCTCGAGGGCTACTTAAGAGAGGTTTGTATGACCATGGTGTTGCCCATAGGTGAGCATCTATCTGTAGCATAGACATCGTTCTTAGGCGTGGAGTTCTCAGTAACTACAACTGATCTGATGAGTGTTTTGATAGCTTACATAAACCTTCCTCGATATTTGTGCCAAAAATGATCTGACGATCAAAGAGCCCAAATGTCGCCCATTTGTAGCCGTTGGGGGTGGGCTCTCCCTATAAATAAGGGATGCCACCTTCAGTTTTCCTCGTTGTGAGATTTGTGGCTCCGATATCTAGCATCCGAGATCTTATAGTTGTAGTTCGAGAGTGTTTAGGTGCAAGGCATTCGTCCCAAGAGGTAATCATGTTGTCTTCATCTACATCTTCGTCTTCATCTCATTTCAATGAGTCCACAAGTAGTATTTCGTCTTGTAGTACCGTCCACAAGGCGGGCTCTGAATCGATTGGCATGTCTGAGGAGGTGTTTGGGTCTGGGGTGCGAGAGGACCATGTTGATGCGGCGTCTCGGGCGTGGAAGTCACTGAAGACAACCTTCCTCGCAAGACAAGATATGAGTGGGCGAGTTCACACGTCATACATATTTTTCTAAATATCGTTGGTCTTCTATAGTGGAGAGCTATGCGACAGCTTGCCGTATTTTTGCCAACAGCATTTCAGATGGTTCTCTTATTGTGGAACAATGCTTGGCTATTGATAATGTTTGTCATGGGCAAGAAGATCACGACTCAGATTTCTTCTTCATGTACACTTGCTTGTTCATGGATTCTCATGTGCACGTCCCATTTGATGAGTTTACCATAGGCGTGCTCTGCACTCTAAACGTCGCTCCCACTCAACTGCATCCCACCATTAGTTGGGAGTCGTTGTTGCAGACTAGGTACTCCGCCCCAGGTCGCATGCTAGCTGCAATCTTGCCGGTAACACCTCATACTCGGTCTGCTTGTTAGACATTTTGAAGCCGAACTTAAGGGATTGTTCAACCGTGAACTCCCCTGGTCCTTCCAACACAATTCCCGCTCCCGGGCCTTTGGGATTTGACAACCCGTCTACATACAGTGTCTAAACTAATTGCACCTTTTCGGCTGATGAGACGTCAGTCCCATGGCTCATCTCGGCCATGAAATTTGACAAATACTGAGACTTGATCGCCCCTCTTAGTTTGTACCGAATCCTATACTTAGATAATTCTACTGACCACCTGATCATTCATCCGGTTAGATCCGGTTCCCCAATATCTTGACAATGGGGTAGTTGGTTTTGACTATGACCGCATGATTATGGAAGTAGGATCTCATTCTTCTGGTTGTCGTTACTAGCACCAAAGCCACTTTCTCTATAATTTGATACCATGTTTCTGCCTCTTGAAGTGTTCGGCTGACGAAGTATACTGGTCGGTGTTCTCCGTTGACGTCTTGGACGAGCACAAAGCTTATTGCCTCTTCTGATACCGAAGGATACACCAGGATAGGCTCGCTGGGGATGAGCTTCTGGATCACAGGAAGGCTTCCCAAAAAGTTATTTAACTCCAAAATAATGTTTTTGCAATCATCAACCCAAACAAAATGTGTGTTTTTCTTGAGCAAATTGATTATAGGCTTTATCTTCTCGGCCATCTTTAGCATGAAGTGCAATAACGTCATTAACCTCCCGATCAATCTCTACACCCCACGGTGGGCGTCAAATGTTCTTACAGAGGCCTAAAGGGTCTTCAGTCTTGATGGTCATCTTCGGTCTTTGTGGCAGTCTTGGTGGTGGTCTTCGGTCTCGATGGGGGACTGGAAGGACACCTGTAAAAGGCACTTCGATGCAAAAGACAATTTGATGCTAAAGTTACTACACAGATGTCAGACAAGCAATATTGAGATTGGATTCACGTACCTGTACGGAAGCGCTGTGATTGGTTGAGGTTCCTGGTCATGAAAACTTTTTGCAGGCGGTTGTTGTCAGCGATTGTCGGCTGTTGTCAGCGATTGTCGGCTGATTTGACATTGCAACGTCAAGCAACAGGCGGACATTAGTCGGTTGTGGTCGTCCGCTTATTGGTCTAAACCGTGTAGTGTTCGGCCACACACTAAGTGTTATTTTTTTTTTTATTTAATCTTTGCTCTACTTGAGATTTTAAACTTACACTTGATTTTTAAAGATGAAGAAGAAATAACATAATAATGTTTTGGACTTAGCATTTCTAAAAGTTTTTGAAATAAAATCTTAACTTGCGTGTTTCATGCTTAGAAAAAATGTTTTCATGTCGTAGTTCTTACATGTTTTTTACATCTGTTTATTCTCAATTGTTTTCATTCTATACGGATTAATATGTTTCAAAAATATATTTATATTGTTATTGTTTGTTTTACTTTGTGTACTTTACACGGTAAATAACTTTTAAGTCCATGTTTTATTTGTTGTTTTATGGTTTTCAATGTAGCTTGAACTATTTTTTTTTCTTTCTTTGTGATTTTGGCATCTTTTGGTACTTCTATTGTTAAAAGTACTCCAATATAAGTTGATTTTGTTCTAATTTTATATAAAGAATAGATTTCAGAATATTTCTACATTTTAGGTTGCTTATTTGTACATGTTACTTTTATTTAAAATGTTTTAAGTGCAACTTGATTTTATTCTAATTTTATATAAGAATAGATTTTAGAATTTCTCCACATTTTAAGCTGCTTATGTGTGTATTACTTTGTTTTAAATGTTCTAAGTGTAACTTGATTTTGTTATAATTGTATAAGTGGAATATATTTCAAAATATCTCTGTATTTTAAGTTGCTTATATGTACTTGTTACTTATGCTTTAAATGTTTAAAGTGCAAATTGATTTTGCTATGATTTATTCAAGGAATAGGTTTCATAATATTTCTGCATTTTAAGCTGCTTATATGTGCATGTTTTAAGTAATATTTGATTTTGTTTTGATTTTATATAAGAAATATGTTTCATAACATATGTGCATTTTAAATTGCTTATATTGTTTATCATGTCTCTTTTAAATGTTTTAAGTGAGACTTGATTTTGTTTAAATGTTTATGAGATAGGTTTCAAAATATCTCTACATTTTAAACTATATATATATATATATATATATATATATATATATATATATATATATATATATATATATATATTTTATTTTTTTTTTTTTTTTTTTT